>Ga0193965_1000068_pt1 | contig 40254 bp, 38 predicted proteins | sample FB_8_MG_FD_140330 | JGI IMG/M metagenome (GOLD analysis project Ga0193965, IMG submission 140330) | Microbial mat bacterial communities from the Broadkill River, Lewes, Delaware, United States - FB_8_MG | ecosystem: Environmental > Aquatic > Freshwater > River > Microbial mats | place: USA... | reverse complement strand
GTATAGAGTGCATTTAGTCCAATGTCAAAGTTATCAGAAACATAGTAAGTAGCCCCTGCACTTAATTGTGTTTTGGGACGGCGCTCAAGAGAGAGACCATCAACATCTTCAGACTCTAAGTAGGTAAACATCGCATTTACACCAATGGCGTCAAGGTAAAAATCCTCATATCCAAGCTCAATACCCTTAAAAGTAGATTTGCCATCTATCTGGGTGTAGCCACCTTCATACGTTGTATAATCAACAATTACATAATCAATAAGATCATCAATTTCGTTATAAAAACCGCTAAGCCAAAGTGTGTCATTTCCAAGTGTTATGTCAAAAGTTTTTGATCGCTCAGGTTTTAAATTTGGGTTTGCTCCAAAAGCACCATAGAGTTGGTTCAGTGTTGGTGCATTAAAACCTGTACCGAAGTTTGCACTTAAATAGATATCTGAGTATAAAAACTGTTTTATCCCAAGCTTACCTGTAATGGCGTCATCAAAGGCATCATAATTATCATAACGAAGAGATTCTGTGATGATAGTACTTTGGGATGCAAATAGTGAGAGTTTGTTATAGTTAGTCACAAAAGCTGATAGCGCTGTGTAACTTTTGTCTGTATTTGGAGTTATCTCTTTTTGTTCAAACTTTTGATGCGATGCGCCAACTCTTACAAAGCCATCTTTCATATAAGAGATTTTATCGTCTATTTTAAACTCATCTACTGAGCCTTTGTATTTGTAAACATCAACTCCCTCTCCACTCCAGCTTGCAAGCTCTAGTGCTCTGTCAAAATTTGAATAATTATAACTTACTTTGATATCGTTAATGGCGTCAGAGTGTTTGAAGTTGATGTTGAAAAATTTACTTTTAAAGTCAGAATTTGGTATAGAAGAATCTCCATAAACACCTGCAAAGGAGTCAAAATCTGCTTGTGCATTTATACTTTTAAACCCAAACTCTATCCTATCCTCTTTGGAGAGATTAAGACCAAGTGCGAGATTGAGTGAGGTGTTCTTATAAGCATCCTCTTCAAGATCTAAATCATCATAACGCTTGCCGTAGCCATCTTCGGCTTTTTGTGGCTCAACTGCTGAGAAACCATCTGTATTTAAAAATGAAGCACCGAGTAAGATGTCAAAATCTTCATCGCCATATGAGGCATTAAGAGCTGTTTTGACACTGCTAAAAGAGCCATACTCAAGATTAAGGTTTCCTCTAAGCCCTCGCTCAGCACCTGTAGTGATGATATTAATAACACCACCCGAAGCATCAGCTCCCCAGATACCAGATTGTGCACCTTTTATAATCTCTATACGCTCTATATTGTTAAGCATTATCTGAGAGATATCTGCGATTGCTCCTGGCGTGCTTGGATCGTTGTATCTTAGTCCATCAATTAAAACTAAAACTCTCTGTGACGCCATTCCTCTTATAAATAAAGAGCTTGGTTGCCCAAATCCACCATTGTTTGTAGTAGAGATGCCACCGAGTCTATTAAGTGCTTGTTCGAGATTTGTGACACGAGATTCTTTTATAGCTTCTTTTGTAATAATTGTAACGTTATCGGTTACATCTTTTTTGTTGAGTGTTACACCTTGTGCGGCATTTACCTCAATAGTCTCAAGTGTGTAAGGGTTTTGTGCAAAAAGTGAACTCACAAGAGAGCTTGCGAGTAGAGATAATTGGATTGTTTTTTTCATAGTCTGTAATTCCTGATTTGATTTTTATTGTAAATGGGTCTAAAGAGGACTAGGGTGGCGATATGGAGTTGTTAAGCATTTTGAAGTAATTGAAAAAATAGTTTTGAAAATAGTGTAAAGAGAGGGTTTTTCGAGTGAATCTAAAGAAATAACAATTACAGTGGCAAGGTTTAGTAGAGAGTTGTAGCGGGCAGAGAGTAGCCAGCTCCTCCTCTTCTAATTCTGATTCTAACTCATCTGTGTCAAATGATAGTATGTGAAAATTGTGTACACGTGTAGTAATGGCGTCAAGGCTTACTTGGTTAACAGTAGCAGTGATAGCATTAAGAGAAAAATAGTTTTTCCCAAATCCACGAGGCAGTTTCATAAGTCTCACTTTAGAATATTTTCGAAATTGTAGCGAAAATTTGAGAGATAGAACAAAACTTATACTTAAAAACTCTATTGAATAAAAATTAATCATTCAAATTAATATAAACAATTATTATATAGCTATACTTGAATAAATATAAATCAATAAATATGATAGAGGAGGATTTATAATGACAAAGTTTGCAGATATAAAACTAGATGATGAGATCTACTCTGTAGTATTTGGCTTAGGGGTAGTTATATTTGTTTTAGACAAGTCACTAAGACTAGATGGCTATTTTGCCTTTGAAGTTGAGTATGAAAATGGACGAAGAGTACACTATACAGAAGATGGAAGACCAGGTTGGTGTAAAGATATTAACAAGTGTGCAAAAACTATATGTTACAGATCTGAGGTAGATCTTGACACTCTTGATAAGTCAACAGATGCAGAACCACTCAAAAGACATGTAATAGATAAGTTAAGAGAGAATTTTATGTTGGAGATGAAGAGTCCGGCCGGGGGTTGGGTAGATTCTAATCTGATGCCAGATAGTATGGTAGATGAAGCATTAGAAAATGCAGAGTATCATCTTTTTAGAAAAATGTTAGATTAGATTTTAGTTAATCTGCTTTATCTTTATACAATCCAACAGTTCAGTAGTGGTTAATTTATAGTATTATAAATATTATATTAAATACTTATGGCAGGAGATAAACTATGCAAGAGTTTATGCAAACATACAAAGATAATGTAGAAGATATTGAAAACTTTCTTATTGAAACAATTAACAATACAGGTGATTTAGCTAACAAAGAGGAAGAGAATTTTGAAGCTCTATATAAGCTGTTTCCATCTTTAGAATTAATTTATATATGTGACAAGAAAAGTTCTGATCAAATATCTCCAAATGTATATAGAAACACAACTACTAAAACGCAGATAGGGAGAAACAGAAAGTATCTTCTCTCAAAAATCAATCTCAATGATAAAAATATATCTGTTTCAGCACCTTACATTAGTAGTGCAACAGGAAATACTTGTATCACTATTGCCAAGGAGGAGAATGGAAGAATATTTTTACTCGATTTTGAACTTAAAGTATTATTGCAACGTCTTGGTCTAGTAAATGTACATAAACAATTCAATTTTGCAAGTAAGTCTTTTTACCTGATTACTGGAAATGTAATGATGATTCTTGCACTTTTTACAGTAGGGTATGCACTATTTGATTTTTTCAACTCTCTTTTTATTATAGGAAATATATCTATAGAGTCTATCTTTAAACCTGTTATTGCTCTTACCTTAGGGCTTGCAATATTTGACTTGGCAAAGACTATTCTTGAACAAGAGGTGGTTTTTAAATCTTACTCGAAAAATGGTCGTGAGGAGTATAAGGTTTTAGTGAAGTTCTCTATAACTATTATTATCGCACTTTTAATTGAGTCACTTATGGTTGTGTTTAAGATAGCTATAGCTGATTATCACCAAATGATACATGCACTCTATTTGGTACTTGGAGTTTCCATACTTGTAGTAGCACTAGGCTTGTTTATCTATTTTACAAAACAGAAAAATTAGTCTTTCTCTAAAGTATAAGGCAAAAAAGTAACAATATGAAAGGTAATTTCTCTTTTGATGGGTAGTAAAGTAACAGTGCATAGTATAATAAAAAAAAGTAATATAAAAAATGTATTGTTTACTTTTCTTAGTGTATTATTTTTCATCAAAGAGTTCGAAGATATCAAGTTTTAAAAAATTCAAAATAGTTTTGAGTTAAATGACCTTGAATCTTTTCTGTTGGAATGGATGCAACAGGCTCTGTTGATATGATGAATAAACTTCTATCATAACCATGTTTTTCTCCCTTGGTACTTATACATAAAACCAAAACTATTCTTCTTTAGTGAAAGGAAGTTTTGGCGAGCTTTACTAATAAGCTCTCAAATATAAAGTCATACTCGGCATATATACTTTTAATCTCTAATCTGATAATATCCTTAAATTAAATTTTTTATATGGAACAGTTATGGACAAGGATTTGTTAAGTAAAGTTTTAAGCTCCAGTCAAAACTTTTCTATTTTATGTGTTGAAGATGATATATTACTAAGTGATTCGCTAAGGAGTATGTTTGAAAACATATTTAAAGATGTTGAATTTGCAAAAAATGGTGAAGAAGCATTAGAAAAAATTTCACTTAGAGACTTTGATATTATTGTTACAGATCTTATTATGCCAAAAATGGGTGGTATCGAATTTATTGAAAAAATTCGAGATGTTAATTTGTTTGTACCTATTCTTATCTTGTCCGCTTTTGATGATACAGAAAATTTTTTACAAACCATCAAATTAGGTATAGATGGGTATCTTATAAAACCTCTAGAGTTTGATCAGCTTGTTATTATATTAGCAAAAGTTCTTCGGAAGTTGGAACTCGAAAAAGCAAATCTTGAGTATAAAAATGAATTAGAAGCAAAGGTAGAGATAAAAACGAGAGAACTTCGACATAAGTGTTTTCATGAATTCTATACTGGTTTACCAAACTCCATAATGCTTCATGAAGATCTCAAGCATAAAAATTATTCTCATATTATGCTTCTTGATATCTCTGATTTTTCGATTATAAACAAAGAGTATGGAAAATCTTTTGCAAATCGTGTCATTGTAAGAACAGCACAAGTACTCTCAAAACATATAAATAAAAAATCTATGCTCTATAAAGTTGAATCAGATAGGTATGTGATTGCATTGGAGGATTATGATAAAGAAAAAATCCATCAGTATTGCATGCAGATAATATCTTTTTTTGATACAAAAAATGTAAAAGTTGATGAGGTCGAGATACATGTAAGCTTTAACATTGGTGTAGCCGAGCTACAAGAAGATGGATCAGAAACGATTATAAATAGTGAGTATGCCTTAGAAAAATCTAAGCAACTGGGAAGTAGAAACTATGAAATCTTTAATATGCAGACAGCCTATTTTGAAGGTGTAAAAGAATCGATTAAACAACTTAAAGATACAAGAAGGCTTATTTTAGAAGAAAAAATATTTCCATATTTTCAACCTATAAAAGATATCGCCAAAGATGAGGTTTTAAAATACGAGGTTTTAGCTCGAGGTATTTTAGATGGACAACTTTATTTACCTTATCAGTTTATTCATGCCGGAGAACAACTTGGACTTATCACTGCGATAACAAGACGAATAATAAATAAAAGTTTTGAATTTTTTCAAGGAAAAAGCTATACTTTTTCAATCAATATCACAGAGAGAGACTTAATTGAAGGGTATTTACCAAAGTTTTTAGAAGAAAAGCTAAAGTTTTATGAGATAAACCCTACGAGAGTTACTTTTGAAATTTTAGAACATATTACAATATCGCAAAGTACTAGTGAGATTACAGAACAGTTAAGTATACTTAAAGAGATGGGTTTTTCTTTAGCTGTAGATGATTTTGGTGTTGAGAATTCAAACTTTAGTCGTTTACTTGATACTCATGTTGATTATTTGAAAATAGATGGCAAGTTCATACGGGATTTAGAGGTGAATATGCAGCACCGTATGGTCACAAAAGCAATAGTGAATTTAGCTAAAACTTTAGAGATTAAAACAGTGGCTGAATTTGTAGAGAATGAAAATGTATATAATATGGTAAAAGAGTGTGGGGTTGATTATGCTCAAGGGTATTACCTGGGAAAACCAAAATCTAATGTATTGGGATAATGTATGAAGCTATCACATTTAAAGCAGATATGTGAGTATCTACAAAGTTTTGAGAGAATATCTGCAATATATAGAGTCTCAGACACAGTTTTGAAGATTGCTTTTGATAAAGAGGATGATATCTACTTTGATATGAGACGCTCTAATTCAATCATATTTCGTTGCGATCTGTATGCACGTTCAAAAGTTTATAATGCCCCTTTTGATGTCGTTATTGCAAAAAGATTTAATCGTTCCAATATTTTAGCAATAGAGCTTTTAAATAATGACAAGATAATTCGTTTCAAAACATCAGTAGCTTCCGCATACAAAGAGGAGATTACATATCTACAACTTGAATTTACTGGTAAATATACAAATGTGATCATTTTAGATGAGCAAAATACAGTGCTTGAGGCATTGCGTCATGTTGATCTATTTTCATCATTTAGAGAGGTTAGGGTTGGTCAAAAACTACTCGACGTTCCTCAAGCCCCTTTTGTGGCAAAAGATTACCCGCTAGAGAGTGTAGAATCATTTTTATATGAGAATTATGAAAAAGAGCAATCTCACAAACTTGAGTCACTCAAAAAGCAAAAAGTGGCTTTTTTACTTAAAAAACTCAAAAAACTAGAAAAGATTTATGCCTCATTAGAGGATGAAGAGAGTTTAAAACAAGAGGCTGAACTCTTACAGCATTATGGTAATTTAGTCCTCTCAAATATGCATACTATTAAACCTTACACTACTCTAGTGGAGATTAATGATTATGAAGGAAACAAGATAAGTATAGAGTTTCCAAAAGCTTATCCTAGTGTTGCTTTGATGTCTAGTTATCTTTTTACAAAAAGTAAAAAGTCAAAACAAAGAGCACAGCATCTTCATATAGAAAGAGATTCTTTACGTGCAAAAATAGAGCATATGAAACTTTTTATACATACAGTAGAAAATGCTAAAGATACATCAAAGATAGAGTTACTTTTTCCTAAAAAAGTGCAAACAAAAAAAGTGAAAGTGAATGATTCGATAGAGAGCTTTCTGATAGAGGGCTATAAAGTGCAACTTGGTAAAAATGAGAAAGGTAATGTAGAACTTCTTAAAACTGCACGTGCTAGAGATATTTGGCTTCATATGAAAGATCAGCCCTCAACACATGTCATAATAACTACAGATAAGCAAAATATACCAATGAAAGTGATTGAGAGTGCAGGAAGACTTTGTGTTGATTTTACGACAACTGCAAAAGATAAGTTTTTGGTCGATTATACTCCAAGACGTGAAGTAAGTATACAGCATGGGGCTAATGTTTTGTACAATAAATACAAAACCATCGAAGTAGACACAAGAGACTAATAAATGAAGCAAGAGTAATCTTGCCTTCAGTGGCCACAGCGGCCCAAGCGAAGTAAGAGGGACGTGTTCCTCTTACGGACTAATAAAAATTAAGGAAAAGGTTATGGCTGTCGGACCAATTGGAAATGCAATTTTTATAAATCAGATGACACCAGCAGCTACTGCTGTGCAGAATGCTCATAATAACCGTATAGATTTTCAAAATATGATGGCTCAGGCTGCAGTGAATGAAAAAGATGAAAAAGTTTTAGAAGTACGCCCTACAGAAGAGAATAAAGAAGTTGATCCAGATCGCGAGCATCAAAGAGATGAAGCTGATAGAGAAAATCAAAGAAATGAAAAAAAAGATCAAGAGGCGGATGAAGCGGATGAGCCTTCTCAAAGTTATAAGTTAGATATTAAAGTATGATAAGGTATAATTTTACGATTAAAGACTTAATTTTAAGGATATTTGGTGGATATATTTAATAATCATAAAGAAAGAATTCTAACAGGGGTAGCTCTTCTAGTTGCTGTTTTGATTATAGGTTTTATTGATAACTTTTTTGTGATGTGGCTTGTTTTTGGTGCTATTTACTTTTTAGCTTTTAAAGAAGCTATGAAGCTCTTTGGTGTAGAAAATGAATCTCTTATAATCTATGCAATGGGGCTTTGGCTTTTAGCTGGGCTATATCCGTATGGGGATGATCTTTTTGTTTTAGCGGGTGTCACTTATGCTAGTGCAATCGCTTATAACAAACAGCTGGAATGGAAAACATTTTTTCCTTTTATCTATCCAACTGCTGGTATCTTTTTCATGTTTACTATGTATCAAGAGTATGGAGTCCTCTCTCTCTTATGGTTAGTAGTGATTGTGGCTATGACGGATATTGGGGCTTATGCAGTAGGGAAAAGCATAGGAAAAACCTCTTTTTGTGAAACCTCTCCAAATAAAACTATGGAGGGTGTAGTAGGTGGTATAGCTGTTGCGACTTTTGGTGGGATGTTTGTAGGTCTTTCTATAGTTGATTTAGGTATAGCTTTTCTTATCTCTTTTGGGGTTTCTGTGAGTTCAATCTTTGGAGATCTGTTTGAAAGTTCTCTAAAGCGTACAGCAGGTGTCAAAGATAGTGGAGATTTACTTCCTGGGCATGGCGGAGTTCTTGACAGAATTGATGGCTATCTATTTGGTGCGATTGTGATGTTGGTACTCTTAAGAGGTTTAGTGTAGTTTGATTCTTCTTGGATGTACTGGCTCTATAGGTGTTAACACCTTAGAGATCGCAAAAAAATTCGATATTAGTGTTGAGGTACTTGTATGTGGTAAAAACATTGAGCTACTCAACAAACAGTTAGAGGAACATTCTCCAAAAGTTGTGGTGATTGCTGATAAAGAGGATCTGCATCGTGTTAATCACAGAAATGTTTTGTATGGTCAAGAGGCTATTTTAAAAGTTATTGAAGATGCTTCTAGTGATCTTGTTGTGAATGCCCTTGTTGGCTTTTTAGGCTTACGTCCAACTTTAACCTCTTTAGCATCCTCAAAGAGAGTAGCACTAGCAAATAAAGAGAGTTTAGTTGCTTGTGGTGCTTTTATAGATGTAAGTAAAATTCAACCTATAGACAGTGAGCATTTCGGTCTTTGGTATCTATTGCAGGATAGACCCGTCTCCAAAATGACCATCACAGCAAGTGGAGGTGCTTTTAGAGATTGGGATATAAAAAGACTCGAAGGTGCTAGTTTAGCAGATACACAAAAACACCCTAACTGGTCTATGGGGCAAAAAATTACTATAGATAGTGCTACAATGGTAAATAAAATGTTTGAACTCATAGAAGCTAGATGGCTTTTTGGTGAGGGAGAATATGACGCCATTATAGAAACAAAATCACTAATCCATGCACTCATAGATTTTAAAGATGGTTCTACTACAGCACATTTTGCCCATGCTTCTATGCAACTTCCTATCTCTTATGCACTTGATGCAAAAATGGATGAGAAGATACTTGAACATGTCGACTTGGTAAAAGTCGGTGCATTAGAGTTTAGAGAGATTGCTAAAGAGAGATACCCAATATGGGAGATAAAGAAAGCACTTTTAGATAATCCTGTCAGTGGTATTGTCATCAATGCGGCAAATGAAGCTGCTATAGAGAGATTTATAAATAAAGAGATAGGGTTTATGGATATCTCTAAAAATATTTTAAACGCATATGAGAAGTTTACTACTCTTCCAAAAGGTGTTGACGATGTATTTGCTTTAGATGCAGAGGTGAGAGCTTTTGTAGGGAAAACAGGATGGTAAACAAAAAACTACTTAAGTTTACACAATCTTCAATTTTGACTATAGTTTTGTCAATGACCATAACTGTTTTGTTAGGCTCAGTGCCTGCAGTTTATCTTTTAAGCCTGTTAATGGGTGTAGAATATACTTCTTTTTTAATATTAACATCAATAGTACTACCTTTAATCTTGACACCTCCTGCAGTTTTTACAGTGTTGGGTATTGTTAAAAATCAAAATTATTATAAAGATGAACTTGAAGCAGAGATACAAAAAAATAAAAAAAAAGATTTGATACTTTTTGAGCAAGCCCGTTTTATTATAATGGGCGAGATGTTGGCTAATATCTCCCATCAATGGAAGCAGCCATTAAATACTGTAGGCTTAGCAATTATAGCAGCAAAAACTTCGCAAAAATGTTCAGATGAAGCAGATGAGTATTTTGATATTATGGAAGATAATATTAATTATATGGCGTCGACAATAGATGACTTTATGTCGTTTTTTGATAAAAAAACTTATCTAGAGAAACGAGATTTAGAATCAATAGTAAAAGAGATAGAGAGTATCATCTATACAAATCTTCAGAGTAAAGGGATAAGCCTAGACATCAAAATTGACGAGAGTTATGTGAAAGTAAAGGTAGCATCTTCTATATCACAAGTGATTATAAATCTTATCAATAATGCCAAAGACGCAATTGAAGATAATGCGCACAATAAAGAGATTAGAATATTGTTTGTCACTAATGAACATGGCTTAGAGATAGAGTGTTGCGATACTGGGAAAGGGATAGCTCAAGAGATTAAAGAGAAGATCTTTAATCCTTACTTCACTACCAAAGAGAAAAGTCAAGGGACAGGGATTGGACTACATATGTCAAAAGAGATAGTGCAGAAAATATTCGATGGAAAGATTAATGTGAGCTTACGTGATGTTTCAAGAAGTACTATCTATCCATCACAAAATACTGAAAGAACATGTTTCTATATAGCTTTGCCATACTCTGACAAATGTGAACAACAAAAGGATTTTTAACAATGATACTAAGTATAGAGAGCAGTTGTGATGATAGTGCTATTGCTATAACAGAGATACAAACAAACAAACTCCTTTTTCATAAAAAAATATCACAAGAGTTAGAACACTCCATATATGGTGGAGTTGTGCCTGAACTTGCAGCACGCCTTCATGCAGAAGCATTACCAAAGATACTCAAAGAGTGCGAACCATATTTTAAAGATCTAAAAGCAGTAGCCGTAACAGCTACTCCTGGATTGGCTGTAACCCTAGTGGAAGGTGTTACTATGGCAAAAGCTATTGCGGTGGCTTTAGATATTCCTATTATTGGGGTAAATCATCTTATTGGGCATATCTACTCTTTATTTATTGAAAAAGAGGTGCAATTTCCTCTAACTGTTTTACTTGTTTCTGGTGGACACACTCAAGTTATGGAAGTTAAGAGTTTAACTAACATACAAACAGTTGCGAAAAGCATGGATGATTCTTTTGGTGAGAGTTTTGATAAGGTAGCAAAGATGATGGGCTTAGGTTATCCCGGGGGTCCTCTTATTCAAGAGTTAGCTAAGGACGGAGATAGACTTAAGTATAACTTTACAGTTCCTTTACATCAATCACCACTGATAGCTTTTAGTTATTCAGGACTTAAAAATGCTGTTCGTTTAGCTGTTGAAGAAGCGGATGGAGATACAAGTTTATACAAAGATATAGCAGCTTCATTTGAGCATATTGCTACAAAACATCTGATTATGAAGCTCAAAAAATATTTTAAAACTGTAAAACCTCATACTTTTGCAATAGTGGGTGGAGCAAGTGCGAACCTTTATTTAAGAGCTGAGATAGAAAAGTTACTCAAACCACATAAGGCAGAGCTTCTTTTGAGTGAACTACAATATTGTTCAGATAATGCAGCAATGATTGGAAGAGTAGCCACAGATATGTATAAAAAAGGGATGTTTAATAGTTTAGATGACTTAGATATCTCACCAAAAAGTATGCTGTAAATCTTAAACAAAGCTGAGTTAAAGTTCATCCTGTTTTTAATAATGCAATTATTATCCGATTTAACTATAATTCCACTAATAAAACAAAAAATAAAAGTTTGCTAAGTGTAAATGAATGCTTTTTTTGTTAAAATAGATTAAATTAAAAATCAAGGAGCCAAAATGGCAACAACAAAATTTAAAGGTACAGACGTAGAATTATTAGGAAATGAGGTTAATGTTGGAGATAAAGCTCCAGAAGTTACAGTTGTAAACTCAGATGGTTTAGGTGATGTAGTAGTTGGTGGTGCTCAAGGTCATAAACAACTTATCATTGTAGTTCCTTCTTTAGATACAGGTGTATGTGCTACTGAAACTCGTAACTTTAATGCAAAAGCTGCTTCAATGGAAGGTGTTAAGCCAACTATCGTTTCTTTAGACTTACCATTTGCTGCTGGTCGTTTTTGTTCAGCTGAAGGTATTACTAACTTAACTGTAACTTCTGACTTTAGAAACAAAGATTTTGCTAACGCTTACGGTGTACTTTTAGGTGGTTCTGTTCTTGCTGGTGTTACATGTCGTGCAATCTTCGCAGTAAACGAAGAGGGTGTTGTAACTTACAAAGAGATCGTTCCAGAAATCACTGAAGAGCCTAACTACGACGCTGCAATTGCTGCAGTTAGTTAAGTTTAACTTTTCTCTAATTTAAGATAAGCATTTAGCTTATCTTAAAGCCACTCCTTTTTACTCAAATTTTCACCACTTATAAATACCTCACTTCTTTATTCAGTTTATAAAAATCAGACTTTGATATAATTACACATATTAAAAATGGAGAGATTTTATGAAGAAAATTCTAACTGCTTTTGTTTCACTTTTGTCACTTACAAGTATAGCCTATGCAGATTTTGCAAGGATAGAAGTTGGTGCAGGTGCATGGTTTCAATCACCTACAACATCAATGAAGTATGAAGATTCAACTTTAGACGGTAACGATGTTTCAGATGCTGGACAAGCAAATACACAAGGGTATTTATGGTTACTTGTAAAGCATCCCCTTCCTCTTGTACCAAATATGAGATTAGAATATGTAAATGTTGATTCTTCCGGAATGGGTAGTGGAAAATTTAAATTTTTCCCTGTGGCATTATCAGACAAGAACAAAAGTAGTCTTGAAATGACACAGTTTGACATTATCCCTTACTATAATCTTTTAGATAACACATCTTGGATTACTGTAGATGTTGGTATAGATATCAAAATAATTGAAACATTGTATTCGATCCCCGATCCTCAAATTTTAGGTGTATCATCGGTTACAGTTACTGGAGCATTGGAAGAGACCTCTACAGATATTTTTCCTATGTTGTATGTAAGGGGCCGTTTTGAGATTCCAGCTACTAATGTAGGTATAGAATCAGATCTAAAATATGTAACAGACGGCGAATCAGATGTTTTAGATTTTCGTGCTAAATTAGATTATACCTTAGATTTTATTCCCGTTATTCAACCTGCTATAGAGCTAGGTTATAGAGTTCAAAAGATGTATGTAATTACTGATGATGATATTGTTGCTGATTTTGATTTTGCAGGTATTTACGTAGGAGCTATGGTTCGATTTTAAGTTACAAAATATGAATTTTTAGGTTTTATAAGTTAAAAAAGATAGAATCTAATAATAATTATGGCATACTTACTAAGAAATTATAAAGGATAAGTAATATGAAAAATGTGTATTTGCAATGTTTAGCATTGGGGGTAGCTCTTTTAGTAGCCGGATGTAGTAGTAGTAGCGGTGGCGATGGCGATAGTTCAAGTAAAGCAAAAGCAGTAATTATTTATCAAAATATTGATGAAGCTACTTGTAATCAACTTAAGAGTCAGGTTATTAGCTATGAAGAAGATGGAGTGGATGTTGATGTAAACTATTACAACACCACTAAAGAATGTTCTGATTATGGTATGACAGAAACTGATTATTATGATAGTGCAGAAGGATATGATGGAAAAGAAGATTTCTGTTCTGTTAGTTCTTTTGGCGGTGCTAGTTATGGTAGTTGTGTGATTGAAGCAACTGGCGATGCTAGTTTATATTATGCTCCATCTCGAATTAAGTCTTCAGCTGAAAACATTAGATAATAAGCGGTAAATAACCGCTTATTACTTTTGTAAGCAGTACTCATCCTCTAAAACAATACTTCCACACTCGTACAAAGTTTTGAAAATCTTTTCGAACGTTTTGTATTAAGTTGATCTTCTAATCATGTTTTTCTATATTGTATTATTCTAAATCTTCTAAATAGATATATATAGTGAAATAATATTTCTTTTAGATTAGATATAGTAGAATAACTAAAAATTATAAAAGGGTTAATGTGAAGAAGATATATTTACTAGGTTTAAGTTTAGTCGTAGCAGGTTTAGTTGGAGGTTGTGGAAGTAGTAGTGATGGTGATGGAGAAGATAATCCTTTAAGTGTACAAACGAAAACTATTACTACCGTTGAAGAAGCTAAGCAAGCTGCTGGTGCATTTACTCAATTTAATTCAATGAGTAATTTTGGCTCTTCGTTTGCAAATAATTCTGTTTATGCACCTAATCGTGCTCCATCTTTAGCTTCAATACCTAGTCAGCAACAAGCATGTTATAATGGTGGTACAATGACTACAAGTGGTGATTATAGCAGTGATGGAACGGAGATGGATTTAACTCAGTCATATGATAACTGTGATATGTCTGGTATTGTTATGGATGGTTCAACAAGAATTAAAATGGAACAAAATGGGAATGATCTAAATATGATAATGACTATGAACAATTTTCAGTACACTCAAGGTTCAAATTATTATAAGATGGACTTTACGATGGATATTGATACAAATACTCAGTATAATCCAATGACAATGGATTTAGATGGTTCAATCTCTTTAAGTGCTTCAGGGTATACATATGAAGCAAACTATAATCATTTCCGTATAAGAACAGAAAATAATTATATGAATATATCAGGGACTGTAAGTATGGAATCTGATATTTATTCTTGTTATAATGGAACCTACACTATAGAAACAACATCTGACTTGTATTCTAATGGTTATGGCTATAGCTCAGGTGAAATGATCGTAAATGGTGCTAGATATACTTATAGTGGAAATGATGTTCAAATTACATTAGCAAACGGTGATACATCTACAGTTAGTCAAAGTAGTTTAGGTACTTGTGACTAAAAACAGTAGCTTTTAGCTACTGTTTTGATTGGTAGTCTTTTTCTAAAACAATAACCTCACACTCTAGTAAAATTCCAAACTCCTCTTTTACTCTTTTTTGAGCCTCTTGTATTAGTTCAATAGCATCATCAAATTTTCCATCTCCATGATTCACTAAAAAGTTAGCATGCTCTGTGCTAAACTCCATATCTCCAACTCTTTTACCTTTAAGACCTACTGCTTCTATAAGTCGTCCAGCATAATCTCCAGGAGGATTTTTAAAACAACTTCCTGCACTCGGAGTGGATGGTTGGTTTGAGCGCATCTTTTTAAACATCTCTACTTTCTCTAAAGAGTATCCATAGCTGAGCTCTAAAGCAACTTCTAAAACAGGGTAGTTTATATCTGTATATCTGTACCCATACACTATATCGTTTTTTTGCTTGACGCCATTGCAGGTAGTGATGTTAACAAGATAGTTGAAAATCTCATACTCTTTAAGTCCTGCATTCATATAAACAAGACCTCCAACTTTACCAGGAAGATGTGAAAGAAATTCAAGGTTCGCGATATCGTGTTTTTTGCAAAAGGAGTTTATTTTACCAGAGGGGGTCGCAGCACCTATTTTTAAAAGATTGTCTTCAATTTTTATATAATCATACTTTTTACTTAACATCATAAGTTTTGGAGGGTTGTTCCCTATGAGAACATTGTTGCATGAACCTAGAAGGTAATAATCTGTATACTCTAAAGAGCAATCCTCTAAAAGAGCAACTTCTAGAGTTGGGCCTATTTTAATAGAGGAATATTTGGAAAAGTCTATAAGTTTTGTATTCATTACTCTACAAAGGTTGGAATCATATTAAAAATATTTGTACTATAATCTACCATTTCGTTGAGCATCCAAGGCATAGTGAGAACTATAACAACTACAACACCAAGAATTTTAGGGATAAAAGAGAGGGTCATCTCATTGATCTGTGTAGTAGCTTGAAATATACTTACTGCAAGACCTAAGAGCATACCGGTTAATAGACCTGGAAGTGCTAGCATTAGTGCTATTTTAAATGTCTCAACTCCCAATCCTATTAGTTTTGCTTCCATTATGAGTTCCTAATCTCTTTATATTCCAGAGGTATAAGATAGTCTTTTACAGATACAGGTGTATCATAAAACCCGTGTTTATACCCAAGTTCAAACAATTTATCTATAGCTTTATACTGAATTTCACTCAGAGTGATTGATTCATCATTGGCATAGAGTTCGAGGTATCTATCGAGTGTAGCAGCATCAATTCTTACTAAATCACGCTCTAGTAACATTTTTGAAAGTCTATCTTTATGATCTCTGGCTACTTGAACAGCTTTAGTCAGAGTTTTTTCATACTCTATTGCTTTATTAAGTGGTAAAGAACGACGGATAGCCATACCACCAAGTGGAAGTGGAAGTTCTTTACCAGCTAATTCTTGCCATATATCCCACATCTCACGTTCTACTTCCAACTCATCAGCATAAGTTAAAATAGATTCATGGATAAGTACCCCTGCATCTACTGTGCCATCTAAAACAGCTTGCTCAATATCTAAAAAATTCATATATGTTATGCGAGCGTCAGGGTAAGCTATGCGAAATAACATCGCATTTGTAGTATGTTCACCACTCAAAGCTACTTTAAAATTTTTTTTAAGCTTTGCACCCTTTTGTTTAATAATCTTAGGGCCATAACCCTCTCCAAAACTTACAGCAGTTCTTAGTGGAGCATATTCATATTTAATGTGAGGATAGAGTGCAAAACTAATTGCTACGATGTCGTAGACGCCATTGAGAGCATCAACATTGAGTGTTTGAATATCTTTAGCAATATTATCAAACATCGTGTCTTTCATATCTACCCAGCCAAACTTTATGGCATAGTACATAAAAATATCATCAGCGTCAGGAGAGTGTGCAATTAGTGTTTTCTTCATAAAGAGATTTTAGCTAAAAAGGGATAAAATTACACTCAAATTAAAAAAAAGTTTTATAAGAAATATGACAAATTGAAATATTTTTTGTGAAGTAGTCAAAATTTAATTATAATAACCCAAAATTTAAAATAAGTGAGCCCAAGATGGACGCAAATAAACAAAAATCACTAGATTTAGCAATGAAGCAAATCGATAAAGCATTTGGTAAAGGTGCTTTAATGAGACTCGGTGATAAAGATATAGAACCGATAAAAGCAATAAGTACAGGTTCTCTTGGACTCGACTTAGCCTTAGGTATAGGCGGAGTACCTGAAGGGCGTGTTGTTGAGATATATGGACCGGAGAGTTCAGGAAAAACAACACTGGCACTTCAAATCACAGCAGAGAGCCAAAAAAATGGAGGTGTATGTGCATTCATAGATGCTGAACATGCTCTTGATGTTGTATATGCAAAAAATCTTGGAGTCGATGTTGAGAATCTTTTAGTTTCACAACCAGATTATGGTGAACAAGCTCTTGATATAGTAGAAACAATCGCTAGAAGTGGAGCAGTTGATTTAATTGTAGTCGATTCTGTAGCAGCACTAACACCAAAATCTGAGATAGAGGGTGAGATGTCTGATCAAAATGTTGGTGTTCAAGCACGTCTTATGTCAAAAGCTCTTAGAAAACTTACTGGTGTTTTATCTAAGATGAACTGTACGGTTATATTTATTAATCAAATTCGTATGAAAATTGGAATGATGGGTTATGGCTCACCTGAGACAACTACAGGTGGAAATGCACTAAAATTTTATGCTTCGGTACGTATAGATGTACGTCGTATAGCATCACTTAAACAAGGTGAATCACAAATTGGAAATCGTGTAAAAGCAAAAGTTATTAAAAATAAGGTTGCTCCGCCGTTTCGTCAAGCTGAATTTGACATTATGTTTGGAGAAGGTATCTCTAAAGAGGGTGAGTTAGTTGACTATGGCGTCAAGCTTGACATCATTGATAAAGCAGGTGCTTGGTTTGCTTACGAAGATACAAAACTAGGGCAAGGTCGTGAGAACGTAAAACAAAAGTTTAAAGATGAACCGGAATTAGCTCGTGAAATCGAAGAAAAAATAAAAGTTGCTATGGGTGTAAGTAACGTTATGGTAATGGATACATCTGATATTGAAGATTCTGATGCAGAATAGTAAATAGTTACTCTAACCTTATATTTAATTAAAATTAGTTAAAATAGCGCCAATAATATGAACTAGATAAGGTGAGCAAATGTATATAGATAGTGTAAGTGCAATTGAGGTTATGGATTCACGTGGAAATCCAACAGTTAAGGCAACAGTAGAACTAAGTGATGGAACAATAGAGAGTGCAATTGTTCCAAGTGGAGCTAGTACAGGAAAACGTGAAGCATTAGAGTTACGTGATGGTGATGAGCGTTATATGGGTAAAGGTGTTTTAAAAGCAGTTTCTCATGTAAACAATGAAATTTCTGATGCTTTAGTGGGACAATCACCTTTTAATCAAGCTGTTATTGATGCTACAATGAAAGAGCTTGATGGTACACAAAACTATGGTAATTTAGGTGCTAATGCAGTACTTGGTGTTTCTATGGCTGTAGCTCGTGCAGCTGCAAAGTCATTAGGTATGCCACTTTATCGTTACCTTGGTGGTGCAAATGCTATGGTTATCCCGACACCAATGCTTAATATCATTAATGGTGGATCTCACGCAGATAACTCAGTAGATTTTCAAGAGTATATGATTATGCCAGTTGGTTTTGAAGATTTCTCAGAATCTTTAAGAGCATCTGCAGAGGTGTACCATAACTTAAAAGCTATTTTAAAATCAAAAGGTCATTTGACTGCCTTAGGTGATGAGGGTGGATTTGCTCCAAACTTAAGCTCAAACGAAGAGCCTATTCAGGTAATTATGGAAGCTATTGAAAAAGCTGGTTACAAAGCTGGTGAACAAATTGCTATCGCCTTAGATGTTGCAGCTTCTGAGCTAGTTGTTGATGGTGGTTACAGACTAGAGTCTGAAAATCGCACAGTAACAAGTGAAGAGTTAGCAAACTACTATGTAGATTTATGTGCTAAATATCCGATTGTTTCAATTGAAGATGGTTTAAGTGAAGATGATTGGGATGGCTGGAAAGTTTTAACAGAAAAATTAGCTGATAAAGTACAGCTTGTAGGCGATGATCTTTTTGTTACAAACGTAAATATTTTAAATGAAGGTATTAACAAAGGTATTGCTAACTCTATCCTTATTAAACCAAATCAAATAGGTTCAGTATCTGAAACTATGCTTACCGTACGTTTAGCACAACGTAATGGATATACAACAGTAATGAGCCATCGTTCAGGTGAAAGTGAAGACGCTTTCATCGCTGATTTTGCAGTAGCACTTAACTGTGGCCAGATTAAAACTGGTTCAACTGCACGTGGTGAAAGAACTGCTAAATATAATCGTCTTTTAGAGATTGAAAATGAAGTAGTATATGGTGAGTACCTAGGTTCTGTACTATTTAATTAAGAAGTAATCATGCAAAACGAGGAACTTTTTGAGAAGATTGACAATAGACAAAGCACTACTCAAAAGTACCTCGGATTAACTACTGCGAAATTTTTCATTTTATTTTTTATTGTGATTGGTTTTGGGGTGTATCTTGGGGTTATATTTTATGGTACTAACTCCCTTGAAGTTCTCATAGGACTTCAAGATTATGAAGACTACCTTCAGTCTGAAGTTCAAAGACTAAAGAGTGAGAATGCTGAACTCCAAAGAGAGTATTTTGAGCTAAAAGAGATTTCTGCAAAATAAATGTTATAATACTTTCACATAAATTCAGGATTAGCATTGATTAAAATTATACTTCTTTCTCTTTTTATTATTGCTATCTCAGAAGCTCGAGAAAACCCTTTTTTCCCATCTATTGGGGAAGATGAGATGATGTACAGCTCAAATAAAGATACTACAATCTCCCCTTTAAAACGTGCCACTATATCTTTACCTACAACTGCTAGGGTATTAGAGAGTGTAAAGGTTACTTATAAAAATCTAGATGGTTCTGTAGAAGAAAAAACAATCTCTTTGGAAAACTCGATAGATTGGCATCTACCAATTTTCATATCACAAAGTTATAGTCAAAATAATGATTCACAAAAGAGCCTTTCAGTTGTAAAAAGTATAAATAAAAAGGAAAACTTTAAAAAAATAGCTTCTATTAAACATGCTGAATTTTATACTTTAGATAAATCGTTAAAAATAAAAACAAAAGATAAACTTATTAGAGATTTTTTACTAGTAAAGCCACATAGAATTGTTTTAGATTTTCAAAGAGATACAAATCTAAAAAGTTACATAAAAAGTAATTCTGGAGAATATTTTAAAAAGATAAGAGTTGGAAATCATAATGGCTATTATAGAGTTGTTATTGAGCTTGATGGTTATTATAGATATGAGCTAAATAAAACAGACAACGGGTACAAGTTTAACCTACAATAAGCCTAATGTTTAGCTTTTAAAAAAAGAGTTAACTAGTTTTTTGAAGGGTGAATCTTTCTTTTTATTTTTAAGTGCAAAGATATTATCTTCCTCCTTTTTAATGGCGTCAAGCTTCTCTTTAAGATAGATAGATGCTTCTTTTATTTTTTTTACCTCAAAATCATTCATAATCTAAAATCTTTTCTATCTCATCCATGGCATCATCATTTTTGAGTCTAAATTTAATCTCAATACGACGGGATTCATCTTTATTTTCATTACCAATCTTATCAAGAATTCTATCCTCATATGAGCGCCCACTTGCAACTAAAAGTGGTTTAAGATTATTTTCTTGGGTAAATTCTAATCCTAAAAGATAATTCATAACTGCATATGCCCTTTTTTGGGAGAGATTAAGGTTAAACATATAGGAGCCATCACTATCTGTATGCCCCTCTATTACAATTCTATCAAGTTGATTTTTGATATTTTTGTTTGCTGTAAGTGCTCCAATATAATCTATAAAAACTTTTTTAAGCTCTTTTTTTGAACTCTCTTTAAGCTCTGCACTCCCCTTGTCAAATAAAATACTTGAGGCAAGGCGTAAGGAACCACTAGAATCAATCTGCACCTTATCTCCAAGACTTTGTTTAAGCTCAGCTATAACTTTTATCTTTACACCGGTAAGTGTTTTGATTTTAGCTTTTTGTTCTTGTAGCTTTGCTACAAGCGCATCATATTTTGTTTTTCTCTCATCTAAAGCTCTTAGAAGATCAAGTAGTTCTTTATCTTTTAAATCTAATGTGTTTGTTTTTTCGTTTAGGTCTTTTGAAAGAATAAGCACTTTATTTTCATAATCTTGAATCTTTTTATTTTGAGAGCTTATATTTTGATCGGCTTTATCTAAAAGGTTTTGCATTATTATTACTTTGCCATTAAAATCATCTATTTTCATATTTTGTGAAAGTAGTATATTATTAAGGTTTACTATCTCTTGTGTTTTTAAATCTAAGGCATCTTTACTAATTAAAAGTTCTTGGTTTATTTTTGTTAGTTCAGCCGTTCTTTGAGCAAGTAGTTTTTTGAGTTTTTGAACCTCTGTATCACGTAGAAGTAACATCTGCAGTGAGTTTTCTAAAGAGTTCTCTTTTGAGTCAAGACTAGATTTTAAAACAATAGACTTAACAACTATAGCACCAATAAGAAGTATAAAAACAAACAAGAGCCCAGCCATCAAATCAGCATAAGAGAGCCAAAAATTTGTTTCTTGGTTTGAATTGTTATTTTTAAACATCTATTTGTCTTGAAGCTTTGATGTGACCATCTGATGGTACTTTGTAATACTCTCTTGAACTTCTCTACTCTCTAGACTTACATGTGTTGCAAAATCGGCAAGTTTTACAACTATACCTCCAACTTCAGTGTCGATTTTCTCAAAGGTTCTGTTAAGAGAGTTATTGAGCTGAGCACTAAAAACTTTGGTAGTTTTTTCAAAACTTTGAGTAGCTTCAGTAAAATTATTGAGTGATTTGTCAATATTGATTCGTGCTACTAAAGCGTTCTCTGAAGTATCTATGAGGGAGAGTGTTTCATTGAGCTCTTTTGAACTTTCTTGAAGATGTTTTGATAGCTCAGCAAAGCTTGTATTTGTCTGATTCATGATTGTCTCATAGCTAGAGAGATGCTGTTCATTGAGTTTTTGAATAAAATCAAGATTGAAGGTCTCTTTTAGAGCGCCAATAAATTTATTTTCTTTAATATCATACTGAGTGTATTTATATATAGTTAGTTCCTCTTTGGACCAAATCTCATTTTTAAATGTTTTTTTGATATTAGAAAAGTATTTATCAACCTTACTAAGACCACTTTTTTCAAAATAGGTCCAAATCAAAGAGAGTAAAATCCCATATATAGAAGCAAAAAATGCAGATCCCACACCACTTAAAAGTAAAGATATCTCATTATCCAAAGCTGCTGTGTCTGTAACTGAAAAATTTGGCATTGATATAGCAATGGCAACAAAAGTACCAAGAATACCAAGCATTGGAAAAATTGAAGATGCTACAGAGACAAAATTAGCATTTCTTACATCTGCGTAGTAGTTATTAAGGTATTCATCAATCTCTAAGATCGATTTAGTTCTATTTTCAATTGTAAGTTTGTTTTTTTGGAGAGTATTCTTTAGATCAACTTCAAGTAAAGCATATTCAGAGCGCATTTTACAAATTGTATAGTTTGCATTATGTTTAATAAAAAGTAAGAAAATGAAGAGGATAAAAGCAACTATTGCTAAGGCGTGTATAGGTACATTAACAGGTATGAATCCAATATAACCTAGCATCATTAATACAAAAAAAAGGATAGGTATTAATGATATAACTATGAAGTTTGCAGAACATCTCGCTTGACTATATGAAGATTGCATGGTTTTTCCTAGAAATAAAATTTATGTATTATATACTAAGTTTATTCAATGGGATTACCATTCCTATCCCATCTTTGTGCATCTCCTATTAATTCCCCATTACTGTAAAATCCAACAAAACCTTTTTGCCCATTATCATGCCATTTTGTATGGGTATCGATCTTTTTATCGTTTTTGTATAGACCTTCTGAAGCTTTTTGTCCATTGTCATACCATGTAACAGATTCTCCATTTTGAAGATCGTTTTCGTAGTACGCAGTACTTTTTTTTCTACCATTTTCATACCACGTACTCACTTCTCCATCTTGCAATCCATCTCTATAGTAAGCGACTACAGATTTTTTTCCATTTGCAAAACTGCCTATATATTCCCCATCTTGCTTTCCTTTTCTAAAATACGCTATTGTTTTTATAGTTCCGTTCTCACGCCATTCTGTGAGTCTTCCATCTATCATCCCCTGATAATAAGGAACTATTTTTTTTGTTTTCCCACTTGCAAAGAAAAAGTAAGCATTTCCAGTAAAAGGAGCTTGTTGTGCTTTTACATAAGAGATGCCATCTTTTTTTATAATTAAATTTCCATCTATATTTTCAGCTTGAAGGTTCAAACTAAGTAGTAATGCACACAGAGCTAAAAGCATTATTTTGTTCATGAATTTCCTTTTTTATTTTTCATTTGCCTTATACAAGGATAACAGCTTATTTGATATAAAGAGGTGATAATGATATTATTTTTTATTATTTGTCTCACAATTGTGTAGTATGGTAAATTTACTTATTTATATTTATAGAACAAATAAATTGTGTTGTTTTTTTTGGGAGATTGATATAAAATGAACTTATGAATGAAAGCTTGTAAAACATAAATGAAATGTATATATAAGCAAAGGGTGTAAATGGCACAAAAAGAAAAATATGTGATTAATAATATTGCTGGAACTTTAGCAAAAGCCTTTTTAAATAACCCGCTAACTTCTATCTTGGCATTTGCTATTCTTGCACTAGGATATATCTCGTTAGAAGTTATGCCTCGTGAAGAGGACCCTCAAATTGCTGTGAGTGGAGGTTCTATAATTGTTCCAATGCCTGGAGCATCTCCCGATGAGATAAACAATGCGATACTTAAACCACTAGAGAGAAGGATTAGTGAGATTAAGGGGATTAAAGATGTCTATTCTACGGCTATGCACAATGTTGGTATGCTCAATGTTCAGTATAAAATAGGGGAGGATAGAGAATCATCAAACCTTAAACTTTATGATAAAGTGATGCAAAACATGGATTCATTGCCGGGTGGAGCAATGATGCCAATTGTAAAACCTTTTGATATTGATATTGACGTTCCTATTGTTACAGTCGCATTTTATAAAAAAGAAAACTTGGGAATTGATCACATTCTTTTGTATAGACAAATAAAAGATATTCAACAAGATATAAACTCTATACAAAATATCTCAAAGACAACCCTCAAAGGTGCTAAAAAGCCGCAATTTAATGTTTTGTTAGACTTGGACAAACTCTCGGGTTACCATATATCTATAGGACAGGTTGCACAATCGATTCAAGCTATTGCTAAAAATGCACCCGAAGTTGATCTGCCAACAAAAGATAACAGGTTAATAGTTTTTGGAGTAAAAAATGCAATTAATTCTATAGAAGATTTGCAAAACCTTATTATTGCAAAGTATATGGGTTCGCTGATATACCTTAAAGATATTGCAAAGATTGAATACTACTATGATATACAAAATTTTCAAGAAGCATTTTTAGTTCAACAAGATTTGAATAATTCAACTTTTGGTCAAACAGAAGATCAAGTAACATTAACAGTCTCAAAACTCAAAGGTACAAATGCAGTTAATTTGGCTGAAAAAGTAATTGAGACCTTGGAAAAAAATGAGGAGCAACTCGCTAAACATGGACTTGGATATATCATCACCCGAAATTACGGTATTCGAGCAAATGAAGCAGTTAATGAGTTGGTCCATCACCTAGTACTAACAATTGCAATAATCTCTTTGATACTTATCCCATTTTTAGGCTGGCGTGAATCTTTGGTTGTAACAATCGCAGTGCCTATGATTTTAGCAACTACACTTTTTATTGCATTTATGACTGATCAGACAATCAATAGGATTACACTCTTTGCTTTTTTACTTTCTCTAGGGTTAATTGTTGATGACGCCATTATAGTTATTGAAAATATCCATAGGCATATGCATTTAAAAGAATCAGTGGAGAAGGAGTTTGATGAACTTATCATTGAAGCAACTGATGAGATAGGCCCATCTACAAATATTGCAACTATTGCAATTATGTTAACGATGATTCCTATGGCTTTTGTTGGTGGGATGATGGGACAGTTTATGTTACCGATCCCTCTTAATGTGCCTGTAGCACTTGCAGTTTCACTCTTTGTAGCGTATGTCTTTACACCTTTCTTGGCGAAGAAATTTATAAAACGTACACAGGGAGGGCACTAGATTATGGAAGAATATATCTACAACATTGTTAGTTCAAAAGCTAAACAAAGAAAAGTGGGCTTCATAATTCTAGGGCTGTTAATCTTATCTGTAATGATGATACCAACTAAAATTGTTTTAGCAAAAATGCTTCCGGGTAAAAGTGCAAACACCTTTAGTATATATGTTGATACTGCTACAAATAGTACTATTGAGCAGACCAAAGAGGTTGTAGAGTGTGTAGCTAGTGAGTTTAGAAAAGAGAAAGAAGTACTCAATATGGAGCTTTTTTTAGGACAAGGTGCACCTCTTGATTATGCAGGGCTTGTTAAGGGAAGTACTTTTAAAAGTTTAAAAAACCAAGCAGAGATAGTGATTAATCTTACCGATAAACATGATAGGGATGAAGCATCCTATATGATGGTGCATCGTTTAAGACCAATTGTGCAAAATAGATGCGAAAATCTTTATAAGGGAACAACTGTAAAATTTATAGAGATGCCTTCAGGTCCCCCTACGTATGCAACAATAGTAGTAAACCTCTATGGAAAAGATGCGCTATTGCTGAGAAATACATCCAAAGTAGTAGAGCAATCTTTAAAAGAGACAGAGGGATTGGTTGATATAGATGTCTTACAAGATGATGTGTATACAAAGTTTGAAATTATTCCTAATGTTGAAAAGATTATCAGTTCAAATTTATCTGTAGATCAGGTGAGTAATATTTTATACCTCGCCTTTAAAGGGAGTGTAGTTGCTATTAAAAATTCTACTATGCAACAGGATCAAATTCCTATATTTGTAAGTCTAGATGAAAATACAAGAACTCTTGAAAGTGCTACAAAAGAGCAATTAGAGCTTAAGCTATCACGACTTAAACTTCTTAACCGTATGGGTGTTATGGTACCAATAAAAGAGGTAGTAGATATTTTACCAACGATAGCTGATCCTACAATTTTTAAGAAAAATATGAGAAATATGGTCTCAGTAACTGCGGAGTGTGACTTAGTTTCACAAGTTTATCCTTTAATGGAAGCTAGAGAGATTATGATAGAGAAACTCTCCAAAGAGTTTGAGATAGAGAGACTCACAGGTATGAGTACATATATGTTCGATTTGGCTTTGAAGCATAAAGAAACAGGCAAAGAGTTACTTGTAAGATGGGATGGGGAGATGAAAGTTTCACTTGATACTTTTAGAGATCTAGGGGGAGCATTTATCTCGGCACTAGTATTGATGTTTTTGCTTATGGTTGTGTACTATAAATCTTTTGCTCTTAGCGGTATAGTACTTATAGGGAGTTTTTTATCTATTATAGGTGTTATTATCGGGCATTTTATTACAGACCTTATCGCTCTTTGGTTTAGTGGGGTGCATTTTTATCTTACGGCGACTTCACTTATAGGATTTATCTCTTTAATGGGGATTAGTGCAAGAAGTTCACTTCTACTTATAGATTTTACAAAATCACTAATTGAGAGCGGAATCGAGAAAAATAGAGCGATAGCTATCTCAACTTCAACACGTGCAAAACCTATTTTATTAACTGCTGTTGCAATTATTTTAGGTTCTTTACTGCTCGCAACTGACCCTATCTTTGGTGGTTTAGGGATAGCACTTATTTTTGGTAGTATGGCGTCAACATTAGTTTCGTTATTTTATATACCTGTGTTAATGGCGAAGGCAAAGGCTATATGTCCAGCACCTGGAGATATCCCTTGTGAAGAGGGTGAAGGGATAAATGTAGAACATATGGATGTTACAGAGGTCCCACCTGAGGTACATCACGAAAACTAGTAAATATCTATTTAGAATACAAGAGTGCATATAGGGTATAATTGCATAACTATAGAACAAAAGTAGAAGATGCAACAATTACATGAATATCTTAACTCTCATGAAATAAGTGAGATGCACCCAGCACAATTAGTAAAGCTATTAAAAAACCTTGATGATAGTCAGTTCTCTGACGCCATTAAGCTTATCCCTAAGAATCTTCTAGGGGATGTTGCTCTTGCTCTTCCTGATAGACTGTTTGATGATGTTGTAGAGTCCTTAAGTGTTGATGAACTTCGTCATGCAGTAACTGAACTTGAGTCAGATGATCAAGCTGAATTTATGCAGGAACTTAGTGAGGTTGATGAGAATATAGCCTCAGAAGTTTTTGAAATTCTAGATGAAGAAGATAAGGCAGAGATTACCAGACTTCAAAACTACAAAGAGAATGAAGCTGGTGCTTATATGCAGTTTGAGATATTTACTGCTTATAAAGATGAGGTTGTTCAAGATGTAATTAAAAGATTTGCACGTTTGCGTAAAGAGAATGAAGTTGAAAACATTCAAAATCTTTTTATTACCAACAAAGATAACAAACTCCGTTATGCAGTAGGTTTGGATGATCTGCTTATTTTTGATTTCTCAAAAACAGTTATAGAAAATATAGAAGCAAGTACAGAGAAGTTTGAACCTATTAAAGCTGAAGATCTTGATGATATTAAAGTTGTTGTTAAAAAGTTTGAAGAGTATGACCTCTCGGTTTTAGCGATTGTAAATGCTTATGGCGTCTTACTTGGTCGAATCACCTCAGATGATATCTATGATATTATCCAGGATGATGCAACAGAGCAGATGTATAACCTTGCCGGTGTTGATGATGACGCTGAAGAGGATGATGAGATTATCAATGCTGGAAAAAAACGTGCTACCTGGCTCTCTTTAAATCTTTTTACAGCAATAGCAGCTTCATTTGTAATTGGACTTTTTTCAGATACTTTAGAGAGTATGGTAGCCTTAGCTGTTTTAATGCCAATAGTTGCTTCTATGGGTGGAAATGCAGGGACTCAAAGTTTAACTGTTGTTGTCCGTCAGCTCGCTCTTGGAGACATTTCTCAAGGTGATGCGATGAGGATTATTAAAAAAGAAGTATTGCTTTCATTAGGGAATGGATTGATATTTGCTATAATAATGGGAATTATTGCAGCTGTTTGGTTTAATATGAACATGCTTGGAGTTGTTATAGCGCTAAGTATGCTTATAAATCTTTTCATGGCAGGTTTTTTTGGTGCTACTATACCACTCTTTTTGAAAAAGATGGATATAGACCCAGCTATAGGAAGTACAGTTATATTGACAACTGTAACGGATGTTGTAGGTTTCTTTAGCTTTTTAGGCTTAGCTACAGCTATTTTATTATAATTTAAAGGATATTGTAAAACTTGGACTTGTTGATACTATATTTCGCTCTTGCAGTAGGAATATCATTTTTATGTTCGGTTCTTGAAGCCGTATTGTTATCTGTAAATATGTCGTATATTGCAGTTTTAGAAAAAGAGAGGCCCAAGGTAGGAACACTCCTTAGACTTCACAAAGAAAATATTAGTAAATCTATCGCTTCTATACTTATATTAAACACTATTGCCCACACTCTTGGTGCTGCCGCTGTTGGTGCACAAGCTTCGATACTTTTTGGAAATGATGCCGTTGTAATTATCTCAATGGTGATGACTTTTGCCATATTATTTCTCTCAGAGATTATTCCTAAAACTATTGGTGCTGTGTATTGGAAAGAGTTGGCACCAGCTTCGGCACACTTTATTAGAATATTTATCTGGTTAACTTACCCTATCATTTTAACTACGCTTTTTATTACAGACAAGATATCTAAAGGCAAAAGAGACTCTCATATACTTACAAAAGAGGAACTCTTAGAGAGTATGCTTTTAAGTGAAGATGATGGCGTCATAGATGAGAAAGAGTCTGATTTCATTGAAAATATTTTAACACTAGATAATAAAAAAGTATCGGAGATTTTAACACCAAGAAGCGTTGTTTTCGCTCTTGATGAGACAATGAAAATCAAAGATGTAATAGCTACACAACCCGCTATTTTTAAGTTCTCTAGAATACCGATTTATAAAGAATCAATCGAAGATGTAACAGGTGTAGTACTAACCAAAAAGATTTTTAAACAAGCTTTAGTAGATGATACGGTGAGTATAGAAACAGTTAAAAAAGATATTTTTTCAATTAATGAAAATATTCCTGTTTCAAAAGCACTTGATCTGTTTATAACTAAAAAAGATCATATGTTCTTAGTAAGAGATAATTATGATCAGACTGAGGGTATTCTTACTTTAGAAGATTGTGTTGAGACAATTTTGGGTGTCGAAATTATGGATGAGAGTGATACAACTGAAGATATGCGTGAACTTGCAAAAATAAAAATGAAATTAAAACGTAGGCTTAAAGAGGAACAAAAGTAGGCGAAATGAAACACCTACTTTGAATTTTAAGGGAGGTTGATGTTTGAAAGAAATCTAAATTTTATTTGGACATTAAATCCTTTATCTTCCTTTCTTGCTCGTTAGTATATATCTTTAAAATGTAGATTTAATGAGTAAAATAAATCCTTCAAACTAACTAATATCATTAATATATATTATACGCTACAATTCTTTTTTAATTTAAGGGAATTTCTTGTATAAAAAAATAGTAACTTTCATTGTTGCGGTAGCGATTGTACTCAATTTTACTGCTTGTAGTGCATCAGAATCTGAGAACATAGATGAAACACAAAGTACTCTAAGTGAACACCTGGGTGGTGAGATACTAACAGCAGACGGAAGTAACCCATCAGAGTCAAGTAGTATTCGCTCAAGCACTTTAGTAAATCCTTATCAAGCACTTCTTGAGAGTTCACTCTCTCATAGGGTAAATGGGTACCGTTTATTTGAAGAGCTTGTAGATAAAGAGGTGCTCTCTGGAGCAGACTTAAATAATCTACATCTTATGAGTGTAGATCATCTCAATCTTAAGGATGAAATTGCAGGCTATGCATCTGTAAATCAGTTTTTAGTTGATGATGCAAGTGGATATGCTCCAAAAGTAAGAATGCAACTTATAATGGTAAGTCTCTCTGCAATGCTTCTTCGTTATGATAACTATCTTGTAACATACTCAAATTATAATAACAATACAAAATTACGAGAAGTACTTAATGACCCCAACAGTAGCTACAACATACCAAGAAACACTTTAAAAGATATTCTAGATACTTACAATTCAATGCAGCTAAGAGAAGATGTCAAAAAAATGTTAACATTTTATGATGAAAATATCGCATCTTTTGAAGATGTAGAAGATAGTTTTTTTGTATATCTTAAAATGTTTATAGATCAAAGCCCTTCTCGTGAATTAGGGTTTGATCTAGATACAGAGTATGGCCTAGATAATTTAAATAGTTTATATACAGCTACATTAGACTTGGGTAATGAGGGGTTAACTCTTGTTGTCAGTGAGATAAGTAAATTACTGGGAAACAGTGCTGGCTTAGTTGAAACAAGAAAGGGGAAACTTTATGAAGATGAAGCAGTTGCACAAAAGGTAAAGTTAGCCCTTAGAGCGGGAGATATACTTTTAGAAAAAACTCCCTTTAGATTGACAGATCAATTAATCCCTGGTCACTGGGGGCATGCTGCAGTTTTCGTTGGAACAGCTAAAGAGCTTCAAGATTTGGGTATTTGGAATCATGAAGTAGTTGTTCCTTTTCAAGAACAGATTCTTGCAGGAGCGACAATAGATGAAGCACTTAGGGATGATGTACAGCTTAATAGTGTTGAACACTTTTTAAATGTAGATGATCTTGTGATTATGCGTGATATGCTAGAGAGTGATGAAGATAAAATTGAGCGTATTATTTTAACACTACGTCAATTAGGTAAAGAGTATGATTTTTATTATGATATTGAATCGAGTGATAAGATTGTATGTTCAGAACTTGTTTATGCCACATCAATTAAGATTGATTGGGAGACTGAAGAGTTAGTTGGAATTAACACAATTTCTCCTGATAATATAGCTATTAAAACGATTGAAGAGGGTACACGATTTGATATAGTGATGTTATACCATGATGGTATCGAAATTACTGAGAGTCAAGTTGAAAAGATGCGATTTTTACTTGAAGATGCAAAAGAGGAAGAGTAAACTCCTCCTCTAAATTTTAAAAACTACATTCCTGGAATACGAGGAATTTTTCCTAGTTTCGAGTTACGACAATAGGATCCCCAACCTTTTTTTAGCCAATGACCAAAGATAGGCATAGGGAGCATAAATGCTCTTTTTTGGTCTCTATAAACAAAAGCAGCTCCATCTCCTGTATCCATCACACATAGAATGTTGAGATGTTCATGATAGCCTTTAAAGTCATTTAAACCTTGATCTTTTTGAGAGATATTATGTGCTACATTTCTTGCCATAACTTCCGCAATATGTCCCTGTTTTGCTCTCCAGTCATATCCTTCAAGTGAAGCTATATCTCCAACAGCATAAATATTTGTTGGCATTGATGGATCATCAAATACTACATTAGAGAAGTTATCAGTCTTAATAAAACCTGCAGGATTTGTAGGCAAGTCAGAGTTTTTAATCACTTCATTTCCATCACCTGCTGGGATGAACATTGTAAAGTCTGAATCAAGTTTTGAAGCATCTTCAAAAACAATTCCATCCTCTTGAAATTCGCTTATTTTTTTACCAAAGTGTTGCTTAATTCCTAGCTTTGAAAACATCATATCCATCATCTTAAGTGCTTGAGGCCCCATCCTTTTTCCAGGTTCTTCCATAGGAGCAAAAAAAGTAAGTTCGAAATTATCTCTTATACCTTTTTTTACTAAAAGATTATGCAAATTAAAAAGAAGTTCAAACCCAGGTCCACCACGTACAGCAGAACTATCATTTGGGTTGCCACCAAATCCAAAACAAACCTTTCCTTTACCCAGACTAATAAGTTTGTCAAATTGGTATTTTATCTCTAAAGATTGCTCAGGAGCTCCACAAATTGAGAGTGTATTTTCCAAGCCTTTATGTTTCATCTTTGAAGCACCCATTGCGACTATGAGATGATCATAATCACTAAGGACTTGACCATTTGCTAAACTTACCTTACTATCTTTTGCGGAGATATCAACTACATCATCTATAATAAGGGAGAATTTATGAGCTTTACTGAGTTCATCCATGTCTACACAAACATCTTCAAAGCTACACTCATTGGTTGGCACCCAGATAGAGGTAGGGTAGATATAAAAGTAATTTCGATTTGTAACTAAGGTAACATCATAATTGTCTTTTCGCAAATAAATTGCAGCTTCAACACCAGCAAAACCACCACCAAGTACAAGTGCTTTTTTCATCTTTTGTCCTTTTTATAATGATATATTATAGAAAATATTACAATTTTTGATGTTAAAACTATATTAAACTTACTAGTTTATTCGTCACTTTATTGTTTTTATCCTAATAAATTTCCATATTTTTTTGTTTTTTCATCAGAATCAAGCACGATTTTTAGCATAATTGTAAGAGGTATGGAGAGTAACATACCAACAATTCCAAGTAGCCAACCCCAAAATATTAAAGATAAAAATACTACAAGTGAAGATAAACCTAAACCTTTTCCCATAACTTTAGGTTCAACCATAGAACCAACAAGAATATTTACAACTGTATACATAATAGTAACAAACAATGCACTCAGTGAGCCCAATTGAATCAGGGTAAGAAGTACTACAGGAACAGCTGCAATGATAGAGCCAATGTTTGGTATAAAATTAAATAAAAAGGCTATTACAGCCCATAAAAAGGCATAGTCAGTTCCTATAACCACTAAGCCTATCCATATGATAAAGCCAGTAAATGCTGAAATAAGAGTTTTGAGAATCATATATTCTTTTATTTTAGATGCTATTTGATCAAAGTCAGAGATCTCTTTTTTATCTTTTTGAAACAGATGGAGTTTTTCAATAAGGTGATCAGATTCACTCAACATAAACATAAGGGTAAATAAAACAACAAAACCATTTGAGAACATATTACTAAGGCTATACAAAACGGAACTACTAAAAGTCATTATCTGTTTTGGTTGAATGAGGTTTGCTAACTCCTCATTTGAGAGACTCAGACCAAATTTTTCAGCAAAATCAACTATGATATGAAAATAGTTTAAAAGCTGTACAGTGTAAAAATCTATTTTTGTATTAAACTCCATGACAGAAGCCCCAATTAGTTTTCCCACAAGCACTATGGTTATGATAAAAAAGGAAATAACAGTGATAAGCGAGATAATATGTGGTAGACCTTTTTTGTTTAAGTAGCTGTATGATGGGGAGAGTATAATTGCTAAAAAGAGTGATAACAAGAAGGGAACAATGATAGAAGAAGCACTTTTTACCCCTGCCAAGACGATAATAATGCTCGCCATTACAATAAGATAGTAGCCCAGATTAGTATTTTTCATAGTTAGCCTTTTTTTAAATTTTTAGTATGTTTTGTGGTATTTATAAAATATACAGCAAGTAGACTCAGTGTTCCACCAAGAAGTATATGAGTTTGAATCTCTTCATCAAGGACAAACCAAGCAATGAGTAGAGCAAATATTGGTACTAGAAACATATATGAGCTTGTTTTTTCACTGCCAAGTTTTCCACTTGCCATAAAAAATATAGTAGTAGCCACACTTTGACCAAGTACAGCCAAGTAAATGAGTGCAAGCCAGAACTTTATATCTTGTTCAAAAACAGTAAGTAGGTCTGCATCATATGCATAAATAAAGGTTATCACTGTTGCTATAAGCGAAATTAAAAAACTGTAGTGTATTGGGTGTATATGTTTTTGTGAATGCTGAGAGAGTAATGTAACTCCAGCCCAGATAATTGCGCACAATAAAAAGTAGATATTTGAGCCATTAAAAAAAAGTTCTATATGGTTCACTTGAAGCATTACTGCTCCACCAATTATGCCTAAAATCAAACCAAAGTATTGAATATTTTGTAATTTTTTTCTAAAAAGTATCGCTACAAGTAAAAAAGTCATTACAGGACTAAGAGTTGTTATAATGACGCCACCAGCTCCTGCCAAACCATATTTTACGCCATAAAAAGAGGAGATCATAAAAGAGACATTGAGTATGGAGCTTCCAAAAATATATTTGAGATTAGATCTATTGAGAATAAGCGGTTTTTTTAAAAAGTACAGTATGGGTAAAAAAGAGAGTGACATCAAAAAAAATCGCCAAAATACTATAGTGTCCATAGGTAAGTCTTGAGTGAGTATTTTTAAAGCACTCCAACCACCACCCCACAACAACATTGACAATATTAAAAGATAGGAAAAATGTGTATTGTTCATAAGATGAAGAATATCTTATTTAGGTAGTGCAAGTGCTTAAAGGGTACCTAAACCCTTTTAAGATTAAGAGAAAGAGCTTACTTCCACTCTCTTTGACGAATACGTGAATGGCATGAAGTACATTGTCTTAAAATTTGATTGTAGTTCTCCATAGCTTCATCCATATCATTTGTATCTATTGAGGCTATAAGATCATCAGCATAAAGCTTGATCATTCTTTCTCTTTTTTTAGCAAAAGCTCCAGCATTTATTTGGTCATCTGGAAGATAAGTTGTTGGATCTGTAGTTAAGAGTGTATCCAAGCTAGATACAAGCTTTTTAGTAGCCTCTTTAATTCCAGTTTTATTGTTATAAAAACCTGCTCTTTGTATATCGACTACGGAACTAAGCATAGATCTCATATCTGATGCTAATTTAGATTTACTTGTCACTCTATCAACTTTTTTATCTACAGGTGCTACGGCTGAAACTGGCTCTACCGCAGATACCGAGACAGTTAAAGCGAGTGTTAATAATGTTGGTATAATTAATTTCATATTCCCTCTTTTTTGATTAAATTTTGAATTCTATTCAATTTAGTATTGAATAATCTCTTTTGTGTATTCACTCAGAACAAGTGTCTCTGCACTTCCTTTGACTGTTTTCTTTGCTTTTCTTTTTCCACCATAGTATTTTTTCATCTCTGGTTTATAACGTTTGAAATAATCATGAAATTTGTCTGGCCCTAAAACAGCAGATGCCCAAAGTGTATCGTCCTCTGCCACTTCAATAATAATTGCAGCTAGTGCTTCTTCTGCTGGTCCAGCTATCTGTTTACACCCTTGTTTAACATCAAATGCAGAAAGGTGAGAAGAACATACCATGATACCGCTTTCTTTACATGCCATAGTAGTTTTACCACGTGGAAGGTACTGTAAGAAACTATCATCTGGAGTAGGGTGCGCTAATTGGTGTGAGCAGATTGCACTATAAGCGACAATAGCTCCTTTTGCACCAACTCCACCTTTCCAAATATACTCTTCTCCATCAGCTGAAGTAAGTTTCACATCTTTTGCTGTCTCTTCACCTAAGTCTAAAAGTATTGAAGGAGTCGCTACAAAAGGGTAGTTAAAAACATAGTTAGTCTCTTGCTTTAATGCAGAAGCTTTTAATGGGGCTCCTGTCTTATCAACAAGTTGTACCTTTTCATATGCTTGAAAAAGTAAACCATTATCAGCTCTAAGCTGACCTGTTATTGTTGATGGGGAGATAGCTATCATCGCTCCCCCTACACCTGCAATTTTTAAAAAGTTTCTTCTGTCCATAAAATATCCTTTTATAATTAATAGTTTGTGATTAAAAAATAATTCAAAAATCAGTATTTAGTTCTCAATTATTCTTTACTCAAAGAGGGAAAATCCCTCTTTATATGGAGTCTTGTAAGCGGATTATGCGAAAAGATCTGCCATGATACCTGAGTACCAATCACGAAGTGCTTTTGCAGTACCCTTAGAGCGATATTTACCAGTCGCAGCATCTTTTGGTACATGACCTTTACCTTTGATAGTTGCACCAGTCCATGAGAAATCATGAGTAACCATAATCCCCTCTTCAGGATTTTCTCCAACCATTGAGTAACATACATTTCCTGCACTTACTGTTTTAGTTTTTACTGGAAGTTCATGTGCTTTTCCAGCTACACGAGCTGCAATCTCAGCAGCACATTGTTTTCCAGCCCATACTGCAGTTTGACCACTTGGTGGAATACCGTGACCAACAACATCACCTACAGCATACACATCTTTATCAGTTTTAGTTTGGAAAGAACAACCATTCATAAGTACTTTATGGAAAGCGTCAGCTGTTGTTTCAACTCCAGCCATTTGAATTACTGGATTCGCTTTATTTGTAGGGATAAGGTTAAGTACTGCATATTTATGAGTTTTCTTTACCTCGTTCATAATTTCAAAACCATCTTCATCTTTTTTGCCAGTTGGAACTTTATGCGTAAATGAAACTGTTTTTGAGGCTGTATCAACATCAGTAATAGTTGCAAAATCCATGTGAACAATTCTATCACCATATAATTCTGCCCATGCTTCTTTAAATGCAGCACCTTTTGCAATATTATTTGACGGGTTAAGCATGATTACTTTCCCTTGGATATCCTCTTTTTTCATGTAGTTAGCGATCATACATGCTCTCTCAAATGGAGCTGGAGGACAACGGAATTTACCAGCAGGAACAGTGATGATTACATCACCATCATCCATATTTGCTAAAAGACGCTCTAGTGCTACGTGCTCAGAACCTGGTACTAGTGCACCTGGAGCTGTACGTTTTACTTCTGCAATTTTCTCTTTTGACCAAGTTGGGAACTGCCCCTCATAATCATAAGCGATACCTGGAGAAAGTACTAAAATTTCGTACTCTACAATACCAGCAGCAGTATGAATCTGTTTAGAAGCTCTATCTATTCCAACAACTTCTGATTTTAAAAGACCATAACCATGTTTTTGTACTGGTTGTGCATAATCAAAAACAAATGTACCTAGAGTCATACCCTCTAATTTTCCTAAGTAAGTGTTTGAAACTGGGCAAGACATAAAAGTGTCATTTTTCTCAATTACTAATACATCTAAATCTTTATTTTGTTTTTTAAGATTGTTAGCAACTGTTAAACCACCAAAACCACCACCGATAATTACAACTTTGTGTTTTCCTAAAACTTTTGCTCCAGTTGCTACCGATGCAGCTGCTGCTGGAGTAGCCTCAGCATTACATCCACTCATACCAGTTGCAGCTACTGCAGCTACACTTAAAGCACCTATCTTGATTGCGTCTCTACGATTCATTTCCATAATTTCCCCTTAGTTAATTAAAAATCATTTTCCGATTTTCGGACTGCAAAAATATTACAATTTATAATATTAAGTGAAACTTATGGATTAAAAATAATAATTATTAAAAATCATTCTTGCTCACTTGTAATATAAGAAAATATTATTAAAATAGGATCTTTTATATCAAATTTTTGTGATAAAACTTAAAAAAGTACGTGATTTAAAGGATTTATGAAATAAAGTATTAACTAGAAGTTATGATAATTATTCTATATTTTATAGATTATTTTTTTTCTTTTTTTCTTTTTAGTGAAAAAAAGTAACACCTGTAAAGTGTTTTTTTACAATAAATGTTTTTCAATCCAATGAGATAAAACATATAAACCCCATATATGTTGTTTATATGTTCCTTTAGAAGCGCTATTTATGTACTCATTAAGAGCACTATCTTTAAAAAGCCCAGTCTTTTTATTCACTTTTGTGATAATATCAATTTTTTTAGAGGAGATAAGGTACTCCATATAAGGATTAGAAAAACCCTTTTTTTTACGCTGTAAAATTGATGTGTTTAATTGTGATTTCATAATCTCTTTGAGCAAAGATTTTGTGATGCCATCTTCATATCTTAAATGGGGTGCAATAGAAAAAACATGTGAACTTAGCTTATGGTCTAGAAAAGGTGTTCTTGATTCTATAGAGTGAGCCATACTTACACGGTCAAGCTTTGTTAGAAAGTGTTCTGCTTGAAAAAGGTTTAAATCTACATAGCTATACCAGATACTCTCATCATTGTGTTGAGAGTTTCCAAATCTATCTCTATAGGATTGTAAATATTGTACTGATTCATTATCACGTACATTTCTTTTCATCAGTTTGTTTTTTTGCAGGTCTGTAAATTTATCTCCTGAGGTTCTAAAAAGCAAGCTCCCATCAAAGACACGCTTATACCATTCCCATTCACGGTTCATTGAAAAGTTTGAGTGAAAGTATTTTTTGAGCCAGTTTTTATGAGCGAGCGTTTTAGCTTTTTCAATATCAAGATATTCAAAGTATTGTCTATATCCTAAAAAGAGCTCATCACTCCCCTCTCCACTCATCACTACTTTATAGCCATCTTTTTGAATTTGATCAAAAAGCAGATATAGAGGAACTGCAGCAGGGTCATTGAGGGGTTCATCAAGTGCATCAAAAACTTTATCAATCGCATCTATAAAATCTTCTTGCTCAATTTCGACTTGGGTATTGCTAAGTCCTAAAAATGCTGCACTCTCTTGAGCATTTTGTCTCTCATCATATTTTGCAAACTCTTTGTAGCCTAAAGTATAAGTATTTAGCTTGACGCCATTCTTTAGGGCATAAGCATTTATAGTTGCACTGTCTATCCCTCCTGAGAGCAGTGACGCCATCTCTACATCAGAGTGCAGGCGCATCGAGATTGATTCATTAAGTAGTTTCTCCAAAGAGTGTATAGCTTCATCTCTATCGGTAATTATATTTGGCTGAGCATCTAGCAGGTCAAAATAGCGTTTTACTTCTGTTTTATTATTTTGTAATTTTAAATACTCTCCAGCTGCCAGTTTTTGTATCCCTTTATAAAAGGTATGGGGTGGAGTTGGGGCTAAAAAAGAGAGGTAGCTCATAAGGGCATCATCATTCATCTCTTTTTTATGAAGGAATGGCGTCAGCGCTTTTATCTCTGAAGCAAAGATAAAAGAGTTGCCTTGCATAAAAAAGAGTGGTTTTTTCCCTAGTCTATCTCTAAAAAGGTACAAGGTGTCCCCATCTAGAAGAGCTATGGCGAACATCCCTCGAAGATGTTGAACAAAATCAACTCCCCACTCTAGATAAGCAGCTATGATAACCTCACTATCTGATTCTGTTTGAAACTCATAGTCCAACTCTTTTTTAAGCTCTTTAAAGTTGTATATCTCCCCATTAAAAGAGAGAAGTATCTGTTTGTTTTGTAGAGGTTGGTGTGAGCGAGCACCTGAATCAAGAATAGAGAGTCTTTGGTGCGCAAAGAAAAGATTGTTTTTCTCAACTATACCACAATAATCAGGTCCTCTATGTTGTAAAAGAGAGAGTGCATATTTTGCTTTTGTTGTTTCATACTCACCTATAATTCCAAATACTGCACACATTATTTAAAAAATCCTATGGTTATATCGTTTTTCATATAGTTTTTTACCTGACGCCATTGATTGACCTCTAGATCATTAGCTAGCTTTTTTATACTATTGGTATTGAAGTAGTTAAATGTATCACTCTCTTTATCTCCATAAAGAATATTAAAAATGAAACCATGCTTTGATGCCTTATAACAGTTTTGTATAAAAAGATGTGTTTCAAACCTTGTTAAAATATTTAAAGCTCCACTGCAAACGTAATAATCAGCTTTAGGAATCTCTTCTTTTGTAATATCAGCGATGATGATTTTTTGTTTTGTCTTCATTGAGGCGATGTTATACATCTTTTGTAAGGAGTCTATTCCAATATACTCTTGAGGGATTCGATTAGCAGATCTTAAATGAAAGTAAAAATCCCCAAAACCACATCCTGCATCTGCAATCTTAAAAGAGCTCAAATCTTTAGGTAAAAGTTTAAGAATGGCGTCAAAGCGTAGTAGTTGATTTTTTTGAGAGTTCCAATTAAGCCCTTTCGGAGTTATACCATGTTTATCAAGGGCGCTATTGTAAAACTTTTCATTATCTATACGCGGCATCATTATCCTTTTTTTGTTGGAGTATTATATAATAAAAAATCAAAGGTGGTATTTATGAGAGTAGCAGTAGTAGGTCTTGGCGGAGTAGGTGGTTATATTGCAGCAAGTTTAGTCCGTGCAGAGGTGGAAGTGGTTGGTTTTGCAAGAGGAGCACATTTAGAAGAGATTCAATCAAACGGTCTTACAATTGTAGAAGATAAAGAGACTTGGAATGTAAAAATAGATACGAGAGAGGAGGATGACCTTGATGGTTTTTTTGATGGCTATTTTGACTTTGTCCTTTTTTGTGTCAAAAGCTATGATCTTGTCGAAGCGTATAATCATTTACGCTCACATATAGATACACATACTACACTTATCTCTTTTTCTAATGGCGTCAACAATGGAGATACTCTTAGGGAACTATCTGACGCCATTGTCTTAGATGGGTGTGTATATATACTTTCACATATTGATATCCCAGGGATGATTCGTAAAAAAGGCTCTGTTTTTGCTGCTGTATTTGGAGGCAATGAGAAAAGTACCTTAGCACTTAAATCACTATTTGAAAAAGCAAACTTACGTGTAAAAACACCAGAAGATATACAAACAGCTTTATGGAAAAAGTATATTTTCATCT
>Ga0193965_1000066_pt1 | contig 40435 bp, 40 predicted proteins | sample FB_8_MG_FD_140330 | JGI IMG/M metagenome (GOLD analysis project Ga0193965, IMG submission 140330) | Microbial mat bacterial communities from the Broadkill River, Lewes, Delaware, United States - FB_8_MG | ecosystem: Environmental > Aquatic > Freshwater > River > Microbial mats | place: USA... | reverse complement strand
ATAGCACCACCCATTGTAAGTGCTTGAGACCCAACAGCAGGACCAACATTATTCGCCACATCATTTGCTCCAATATTCATAGCCATATATGCCCCAAATAATGCAGCAATAGCTAAAAACATATTGTTTGGAATACCACCCGTACTTAAAAAACTATAACTCAAAACAGCTACCATAAAAAAAAGTGCAAAACCTAATCTTATAAAATCAATTCCACTACTTTTTATCGCTTCTTTTTCGAGTTTTTTCACTGTTGATATCTCCATTATCTTCCTTTTTCTAAAGTCATTACATAATAACTCTCTTATTTCTTAATTATACTATCAATAGATTAAAGAGACAAATCAAAAAAAAGTATAAAATATAGAGTTTTTATATAAATTATTGACTAAGACTATAACTTTAATTAGTAAATTCTTAGAAAAAGATATTAATTATTTTTTCTTGTTACTATTTGTGACAATAATATTTTTTTAAAAAATTAAGTTTAAGTTTAGATTACCGTGTAAGAAAAAATCAAACACCTATTTATTAAGTTTTTTTTAGCTAAAATTAACATAAAATTAAATATAAATTATTAGGATAAGTTAATGGAAAAAGCAAAATATATTTGGATGGATGGTACGCTTACACCTTGGGATGAAGCACAAGTTCATGTTCTCACACATACTTTACACTATGGAAATGGTGCTATTGAGGGTACAAAAGCATACAAAACAGCTGATGGTAGATGTGCTATTTTTAAACTTAAAGAACATACTCAAAGACTTCTTGATTCATCAAAAATGACACTTATAAATGTTCCGTACACTGTTGAAGATTTGTGTTCTGCTCAAATAAAACTTCTTCAAGAAAATAAACTTTTTGAAGGTGCGTATATCCGACCACTAGTATATCTAGGATATGGTGTTATGGGATTGTATCACAAAGAGTGTCCTGTAAATGTTTCTATTTCAGCTTGGGAATGGGGTGCATATTTAGGAGAAGATGGACTTAAAAATGGTATTAGACTCAAAATTGCTTCTATGACTCGTGGTGGAAATACATCAGGAATGGGGAAAGCAAAAGCAGTTGCCAATTATCTTAACTCACAAATGGCAAAATACGAAGCAGTTGAAGCTGGATATGATGAAGCACTTATGAGAGATGATCAAGGATATATTGCAGAAGCTAGTGGAGCATCTTTTTTTATGGTAGAAGATGGCAAACTCATCACACCTCCAAATGATGCTTCACTCAAATCAATTACACAAGCTACAGTTATTGATTTGGCAACTGATATGGGGATAGAAGTTATAAGAAGACGTATTACAAGAGAAGAGGTATATATTTGTCAAGAGTGTTTTTTAACAGGAACAGCTGCAGAAATTACACCTATTAAAGATGTAGATTCTAGAGTTATTGGAGCAGGATGTCGTGGAGCAATTACAGAAAAAATTCAATCAGCTTATTTTGATGTAGTTGCAGGAAAAAATGAAAAATATCTCAAATATTTAACTTACATTAATTAGAAGTAACTAAAAAATATATTTAAGAAAAAACAAAGTGCAATAATATACTATTGCACTATATTAATATTACAAAAGGAAGACAATGCCCATAGATAATGACTATTTCAAAAATAGACAACAACAAAATAAAGGTTCTGATAATAAATCAAATAACAATGGAGGAAATGGTGGCGGTTACGAACCTCCTTTTCAACCACCTGAAATGTTTAAAAATTTTAATAAACAATCTGGAATTATTTATGCGATTATTATTATAGCAATTGGTTTATTTATGACAAAACCTTATGTCATTATCAATTCAGGTGAGGTTGGTATCAAAGTAACTACTGGTAAATATGAAACAGATCCATTACAGCCTGGATTTCATCTTTTTATCCCAATGATTCAAAAAGTTATCACAGTAGATACAAAAGTTCGACTTATTAACTACAAATCACTTGAAGATATGAGTGGGATGGGAAGTGGTATCAAGATAAATCCTGCTATCAATATTCTTGATGCAAGAGGTTTACCTGTATCTATTGAGATGACTGTGCAGTACAAGTTATTACCATCAGGAGCACCATCTACAATTGCTACTTGGGGACTCTCTTGGGAAGATAAGATTGTCAATCCCGTTGTAAGAAATATAGTAAGAAATGTGGTAGGTGGATTTAATGCCGAAACTTTACCTATGAAAAGAAATGTAATCGCAACAATGATCGAAAATGGTATCCGAAAAGAGATCGAAGCATTAGAAGGTAAACCTGTCTCTATTGAATCAGTTCAGTTAAGAGAGATCGTACTTCCAGCGAAGATTAAAGAGCAAATTGAAAAAGTACAAGTTGCAAATCAAGAATCAGAACGAGTAAAATATGAAGTTTTACGAGCAAAACAAGAAGCACAAAAGAAAGCAGCTTTAGCACAAGGTGAGGCAGATAAAAATAGAATCGAAGCACAAGGTAGAGCAGATGCTGTCACTATCGAAGCAGATGCACAAGCAAAAGCCAACAAACTAATAGCGGACTCTTTGACAACAAATCTATTACATATGCAACAAATAGAGGTACAAGGGAAATTTAACGAAGCATTAAAAGTAAATAAAGATGCCAAAATATTTTTAACACCTGGTGGTTCTACTCCAAATATTTGGGTAGATACAAAAGATAAATCAAGAGATTCTTCAATCAAATAATATAATAAAGAGATATATTCTCTTTATTAGAATGGTATAACTATGCAAAAAATCAAATACATCATAATATTTTTTCTTCTTCTTGTTCTCGCTATGATTTACATGCGTCTCATGGATTATGAAAACATAACAAATACCCTCCTACAAGAAAATAACAAACAGCATACAAAAACAAAAGATTTAGAAAATAAAATTTCTATTTTAGAAAATCAAACAACTATTTTACAAAATGAAAAAATTTTATTAGAAAATAAAATAATTACACTTGATGAAAAACTTTTAAGTACACAAATAAAATTAAATACTACTCACTTTACAGTAGAAAATAATGAAACGTATCCTGCACCTTTCAATGTCAAAGATATGAATATATCAAAAGATATATACACCACTCAAGAGCAACCTGTTGATCTTACGCCAAATATTACACTTGATGACGAAAATAAAGTCACTGGATTTGGTTTGCAATACAAAAATAAATTTTAAAGGAATATCATGGATACTATTATCAACAAAGTAGATTTTGAAAAACAAGATGGACTTGTACCTGTTATCACTCAAGATAGCCAAACACACGAAGTTTTAATGCTTGCATATATGAATAAAGAAGCTTTACAATTAACTATCGAAACACAATTTGCACACTATTTTAGTAGAAGTAAACAACGTATATGGAAAAAAGGGGAAAGTTCAAATCATACTCAAGAGATACACTCCATACAAATAGATTGTGACAATGATACTATATTATTGCAAGTCAAACAAAATGGTGTAGCTTGCCATACAGGACGAAAAACATGTTTTTTTACAGAACTCACAACAAATGAGATAAAAACTGATGTTATTGTTGACACAACCCAAGCATATGGGATAGTAGATACCTTATATCATACTATTCAAGAGAAGAAAAATGATGATCCAAAAACATCCTATACAGCAAAACTTCTTCAAGGCAAAGAAAACTCAATGCTCAAAAAAATTGTTGAAGAGGCTGGTGAATTTACATTTGCTGTCAAAGACAATGATACAGAAGAGATTATTTATGAGGGTGCTGATCTTATGTATCACTGTTTAGTAGCACTTGCCTCAAAAAACATCTCTCCTGATAGAATTAAACAAGAGTTATCACGAAGATTTGGACTCAGTGGTATAGAAGAAAAAAATTCTAGAAAAGAAAAATAACTACTATATTTTGACTATTTTCCATTATAACACATAAAGAAACAATATCATTATTGTCTATAAACTTTATGTGTATTTACGTAACTTTAATACCCCCTTATAAAAAATATAATAAAAAATATTAATATTAAAAACTTATACAGTATAATTCAAGGACTATTAGGATATACTATTGTTAACGAAAGATGATACTAGTTACATCTTATAATTTGTTTTATCTATTAACTTTAGTTTTAGGTATCATAAATGAAAGACAACTTTATATTAGATTTTCAACCACCTTACTAGTAAGGTGTATTTAAACAAAAAGGAATTTGCATGGCAGATTTAGTAAACGGAACAGTAAAATGGTTCAACAGTGAAAAAGGTTATGGTTTTATCGAACAAGAAAATGGTGGGAAAGATGTATTCGTACATTTCAGACAAATCAATAATGCAAATAGTTATGATAGAGCTACATTAAATGAAGGTCAAAAAGTAACTTATGAAGTTGGTGAAGGTCAAAAAGGTCCTCAAGCGGAAAACGTTACAGGTCTATAGTATTAAATATTTGAGTAGTTTTCTACTCAAATATCTTTACTTTAAATAGTTCAATCATTGAGCTTCAACTCTTAACTACTAAGAGAAAAATCCCACTTTTTTATCTTTATCAAACATACTTTTTTCCTCTTTAGCAATCTCTTCTAAAAAATCTTCTGTTCTAAATAATGGATTTTCTAAGATAGCCAATTTATATGCTGTATTTTTAATAACCATCTCAATTTGTCCCCCTGTTAATTGTACTTTTGCTATTTTTTTTCTATCAAATTTTTCACATAAAGGCAGCGATTTTGGAATAAGTTTTTCCCATAACATTATTCGTTGGGGTTCATCTGGCTTTAAAAATTCTATTTTATAGTTAAAGCGTCTTGAAAATGCTTTGTCAATATTATCCAATAGATTAGTAGTAGCCACAAGTATTCCATCAAAATTTTCTATTTGTTCCAAAAAAATATTTTGCATCTGATTGTGCATCTTATCACTTCCACTTATTTGACCGCTGACACGATTACTCAAAAACTGATCTGCTTCATTTAAAAGCAGTATAGGCTGCGATTTTGTTTTTACACAAAGTTCTTTATACTCATCAAATATTTTACGTACATTTTTTTCACTTTCTCCTACATACATTGATAATATTTTGCTACAATCAAAACTAAGCACTTGTTTTTTAAGTGATTTTGCCAAAGCCAATGCGGTTATTGTTTTACCAGTTCCTGCTGGTCCATAAAAAATAATTCGAGCATCAATACTCTTCTTTTTATCTTTTATACCCCATTTTTTTAATCGATCAACAACTCTTTTATCTACTTGTTGTAGTAATAGATCAAGAGTTTTTTTCGTTTTATCATTTAAGACAACATCTTCTAAATTTTTTTTAGGTTCTATAAGCTCAAACATCTCCTGTTCTTCAATAAGCATATCAAGTTTTATTTTTCTTTGTCGTGTCTCTTTTTTAGTAGGGTGTGATATTTTATATAAAATTTGTTCTGGAATATAAAAATTTCTATTTATACCACCAAAAGGGGTAAGCATCTCATCATAATCTATCAAACTTTTTGCTATGAGATTACCACTCTCTTCGAGTAAACTTCTATATTTGATCTTTTCATAATCATCTGAAGAGACCAATGCAATAAGTGAATTCATATCTCTTATAGATTCATCACTTCCTGCATATTCTTCTTTTAAAAGAGCCAAAAATATCATTTGTTCTTTTTGCGAGAGTTCATTTTCTTTAAAAAATTCTTCAAGCATAATGGGTGTTGTTGTCTTTTCTACTCGCTCTTTTATGCGGTTTTCGAGCAGTGATAATTTACTTTGTAATCTATTTGCATTAGGTGAGTTCTCATCAAAATTATGCTTAATGATATTCAACTGTTGTGCTAAATCTATTTTAAAAAATTGGTCTTGTAAATACTCAAGATGATCATTATATTCTTTTATTTCAGGTAATACTAACTCCAAAGAACCCACTTCTAAAAGTTTGAGGAATGAGCTACTTAAACTTATCGGCGTATTGATAAGTTCAAGCTGTGATAAATCACTAATTTTTGTTGCTGAAAAATTACTTTGTACTATCCAACCCAATTCTAATAAATTTTTTAAAATGTATATTTTGTCTAAATGTTCATATATTTTCAGATCATAAAATTCTGAAAGTACATCTATTACTAAAAGATTATCAACTGCTAAAATATATTGTTTTGTTAAATGTTGCAAAATCTTAACCTCTTCAATATCACATTTTAATTGCGTAAATATATCAAGTGTACTTATATCTTTTGCAGTTATAAATTTTATTACATTTTTCATCTATTTTCCTCAAACCATTCCAAAGCATTTTTAATATCTTCTTCAATTTGTTTTTTTAAATCTTCAAATTTATCATATTTTATATTGTTTCTTGTTTTCTTTAAAAATTCAATTTCGATATTCTTGGGAATTTCTTGTATAAAATTATCATTCAAAATATGTGTTTCAACAGCAAATTTTCCATCTGTAGTGACTCTATGCCCTATAAAAGTAATCGAATTATAATCTGTATCTTTTACTTTTGTTTTAGTAAGATAGATCCCCTCTTCTGGTATCAAAAAATCAAGCACTTTTATATTTATTGTTGGTACAAATTGTTTTTTACCTAACCCTTGCCCTTGTATACATAATCCTGTTAAAGAGTAGTTATAACCCAACATTCTGTTGGCTTTTTGTATATCACCTTCTCGTAAATATGACCGTATAGCTTTTGAATGTATTGCAATATCATCCACCTTAAACTCATCCACAATCTCTACAACACCTTGAAATAATCTCACTAAATCATTACAATTATAAGCAGCCTGATGTCCAAAATGAAAATCATAACCTACCACAATTTTTTCTAAATTTGGAAACTCCTCTTCAAGAAGCTTTACAAACTGTATTCCCGTTAAATGTTTAATGTTTTCCAATGGATAAAAATAAAGAGGATAACTTGTATGTTTTTTTCTGTGCATGACAGGCGATAAGTTTGCATAGTGTGTTTGTATGACAATAATACCACCATGTACACCTAAGTTACTAAATAACTGTTGATGAGCTAAATGCATCCCATCAAAACCACCTATTGCTATGCTAGTAATTGTATTTTTTTCTATAACTTTTCCTTTTAAACTTATTTGGTATAATATCGAAAAATAATTAAGGATTGTATTATTAACTGTAAAATAAATATATACCAAATAGTAAAAAAATCCAATGATAACTTCGAGCCATTAGTTCAAGAGTTTATCAAGATGTCAAGTAGATGGGCAAAAGTAGAAGTACATAGCTTGTTTAACAAACAAATATCCAAAGCACAAACATTAGGTGAAAAAGAAGCACAGCAAGCATATAATGAACTCTATGAACCAAAAATGGAAACAGGATATAATATAGCATTGGATGTTTTAGGGAAAAAAATGGATAGTTTTCAATTTAGCAAATTATTAGAAGATAAAATCACTATAAATTTTTTTATAGGAGGTGCTTTTGGTTTTGATAGAGCCTTTTTAACAAAATGTGATAGATCAATATCGTTGAGTGAATTGACCTTTGCCCATAAAATCGCAAATATCGTTTTATGTGAGCAAATATTTCGAGGACTCTGTATAGTAAACAACCATCCTTATCATAAATAATTTATATATATTTGGCTATACTCTTATCCAATTATAACAATAGGATATAAAAGTGGCTTCAGGCAAACAAATAAAAGAGTTAGAAGTATTATTAAAAAACAGGTTACTCACAATTGAGAGTAATATATCAGATGGAATAGATAATCTATCAAAATTAAATAACATTGATTGTAAAGATGATTTAGATTTTGCTGAGGCTAGTAGTGATAGCTTTACATCAGGCATTATAATCAATCAACAAAAACAAGAATTAAAAGAGATAAATGAAGCTATAAAAAGCATCAAAGATGGTAAATATGGAATATGTGAAATGTGTGATGAACCTATTGCAATTGGTCGATTAAAAGCGAAACCTTTCGCAAAATTTTGTACAGATTGTAGAGAAATTCACGAAAATAACAATAACTAAATTAAAGGATTAAATATGGGATTAAAAAAATATATCGTAGGTTCATTGCTGTTAGCAATCATCATCTTTGGCTATACATTTAGTATTGCAGCAGGTGATTATACAGTACATTTATTAGACTATACACTCTTATTACCAGTTGCTGTTTGGGTTGTAGTACCTATGGCACTTTTACTTGTTTTGACAATTCTTCATATCTCATTTTATGGTTTAAAAAACTATTTTATGTTAAAAGCAATTTCAAAAGATTCTACATCTTTGATGAATCTTATCAAAAAAAGACTTCTAAATGAACCATCAGAGATAAAATTCCAAAATAAAAACTTTATAGAAATTGCTGATGTTGTAGGACAACTTACTGTAGATGTTACAGATAGTAACTTCAGTTCTGAAAATAAAGAAATTGCAAAAGCGGTAAATCAAAAGTTTATGGTGAATTCTGGAAACTATATACCTTCAAAAGAGTTAAAACTTGACGATGAAAATCCTATAATGATTCAAAACACAAAGAATAGAATATCAATAGATGATAATTTTGCATTAGAAGTATTAAAAAGTCCTACAAAATACTCTGAAGAGATAATAAAATTTGCATTTTTAAGATCTTTAGAGAAAAAATCTATGACATCTATCAAAAAAGTAGTACCAGAACTAGAGTTAGATAATGAGATGATACAAGCATTATTAAAAAAAGATAGTGAACAAAAAGCTGAATTTGCAATGCCTAGTGAGATGATTTTAGAAGTTATCAATAAAGGAACACTCTCAAATACAGATCTTATTGAAGCGGCAAAAGGGTATAAAAAGTCTATGTCACCTGATCAGATTTTAAAACTTTTTGAAGATATAGCATCGAAAAAAGAAGAACTTACTACTGCTTATTTATATATACTTGCAGAATACGAAATGGTAGACAAAATGAGAGATATTTTAGTAAATAGTGGTACAAATGAATATATTCCATTTAAAGCATTATTAGATTTAAAAGATGCAGGAAAACATACCTATTCGATTGATACTTTAAGTTATATATCATAGATTATATGAATAAAACAATAGACTTTTCAAAACCTGTAATTGCTTTAGCTCCACTTGCAGGATATACAGATCTTCCTTTTAGATCTGTAGTAAAAAATTTTGGTGTTGATTATACAGTCAGTGAGATGATTAGCTCAAATGCACTTGCGTACAGCAGTGAAAAAACTTTTAAGATGCTCGAAAAATCTCCCAATGAAGACCCATTTTTTGTACAACTAGCTGGAAATAAAACAGAGATACTTATTGCTGCTATTGAAAAACTTAATGCTATAGATGGTATTGCTGGTATTGACCTAAACTGTGGTTGTCCAGCACCCAAGGTATTTAACCATGGTAGTGGATCAAATCTTTTAGGAGATCTACCAAGACTTCAAGAGATGCTACGAACTATCAAAAAATATTCAAATAAACAATATACTACTTGTAAAGTAAGAATCGGTGTCAATGAAAAGATACCTTTAGATATTGCAAAAGCGATTGAAGATTGTGGTATTGACTTTATAGCTGTTCATGGTCGTACAAAAAAAGGTGCTTACAAGGCAGAAGTTGATTATGATGCCATAGCTACCATAAAACAAAATATTAGTATTCCAGTAATGGCAAATGGTGATATAAAAGATATAGAAAAAGCAAAATATGTTTTGGAGTATACCAAAGCAGATGGTATTATGGTAGGTCGTGGTGCTATTGGAAAACCATGGATATTTCATCAAATTGCATCAAACAATGATACGATAGATAATACTCTTAAAAAAGAGATCATTATAGAGCATTTAAATAAAATGGTTATGCATTATGAAGATTATGGGGTAGTGATGTTCAGAAAACACCTTCACACTTACTCAAAAGGGTATGATGGTGCAAATAACTTCAGAGACAGGGTTAACCATATCACTAAACCAAAAGAGATGTTAGAGCTTATAAATCAATTTTTTTAACCTCTAAGCCATTTTGAAAATCTGTAATAGCAGCAAATAACTCTTTTACATCTAATGGCTTCTGAATATACCTATATACTCCTATATCATTTGCTCGCATAAAATAGTCAAACTCTCCATGAGATGTTGTAAGTATACAAGGTACATTAGGTTCTATTTTTTTAATCTTCTCTATCATATCCAAACCATCCATCTCAGGCATCTCTATATCTGAAATAACAAAATCATATTTATATTTCTGTGCTTTAAATTGATTAAGTCCTTCTTGACCATTTGAAGCAACTACTACTTCTCCAAAAACATTTCTCAGTACTTCATTAAAAAGATCTCTTATATTTTCATCATCTTCTACATATAAAATATTTAGTTTCTTCAAATTATCAATCTCTTCTTGATTCATCTTTTTCCTTAAGCAAAAAAAAAGTCAAGTAGTTTCCTACTTGACTTTTTGTATTTATTGGTATTGATTACCCTAAAAATGGGTTTGCATATAATGCAATTAAAGCAATAACAAGAGTATAAATAACTTGTGCTTCAATCATCGCTAAAGCAATAAACATAGTAGTCATAAGTTTTCCACCCATACCTGGATTTCTAGCAGTACCAGCAATAGTTGCAGCAGCAGTATTACCCATACCAACAGCTCCACCAAGTGCAGCAAGACCTAGACCAACACCAGCAGCAAGTACTGAGTAAGCTTTTAAAGTTTCGTTAGCAACGTTAGCATCAGATGCAAAAGCAGCAGTTGCCATAGCAACCATTAAGATTAAAATTTTGTTCATGTGAGAACCCTTGTAATAATTTATTTTTTCAAAAGTCTGTTCGGATAGCGTAAACACAAGAAAAATCAAGTGCCAATACAAACATAAATGCCTATATTTCCCTACTAAATACTCTTAATTAGATGTATTATATATTATTTTTAATTAAAAGTCAAAAACTCTTCAATTATTTGTACAGTTTTTTCTAAACTTCTTTCTAAAGTGTACTGTTGTGCTACTTTTTGATTCTCTTTTTGTATTTTTTTGAGTTCCTCTTTATTTATGAGTAAAGAATCTACCTTAAAAGAGATACTTCTATCTTCACTACTTTGAATCAATGAGAACACATCTATAATTTCAGAAGCATCATTATTTTCCATCACAAAAACTGCATTTCTATAATACATCGCACGCAATACATCTATAGAAAAATATTTTTGTGTTGTTGGTAAGAGAAAAATATCCGATGCTATAAATAACTCTTCTTTTTGCTCATGATTTTCAAGTAATCTGTATTGAAAAGTAGGATTTGAACGATCTAGCTGAAGCCGTAACGGTGCTATTTGTTTGGAATTTGATTCGATAATCAGTGTAAAATTTTCTTGATACATTCGAGATATCATATCAAAAACAACTGACAAACCACTTTTTTGGAGATCTTTAGCCGTTATTAAAAGTATCTTTGACTTAGTATCTATATTGTGTTTGTGTTTAAACTCTTTTTTTATCTCCTTATCATACTCTTTTTTAGTATGATAATAAGGTAACACTACTTGAATTTTATCTCTACTTATATCATTTAATTTTTGAAAAATTTCTTTTTGTACCCGAGAAGAATTGACAAAAACCAATTTTGAATTTTCTATCAATTTCAAAGCATCTGCATTTAAAATACCCTTATGAAAATATATTTCAGGATATTCAATCTTAGTAGATAATAATTGTTTTAAAAAAGTTGGTTTTGTATAATAAGAGATATCATATAATTGCTCTAATCGTAAAGTGAGATTTGTTTTTGTGCGTGTAGCTATTTTAATACTATTCATTTGATAATAATATTAAAATAATAATTAAAAGCGATTAAAATACCCATTATATTATGCTGTAAGTAGACCTTTTGTCCATGATTCTACAAGTTCATGCAATTTTTCATTGGGTACTTCCATAAATTCGATCACAAATTTATCTTCTAATTCACATACACCAATACTACGAGGTCGTACAGCAGCTACTTTTGTATTGGGTATCATACTTCCAAAACAAAATATGATATTTTTTACATCCAAAATATTTGGATTTATCTCTCCATCTATCTCTTTTGTATGTGTGTAATGGTCAAAAAGTGCAATAAATTTTGCGATAGGATGTTTTTCTATTTTTTCTTGAAAATATTGAATTATCTCATCTGTTGAGTGTAATTGTATCTCTTTTTTATCTATTTCTAGTGTATATACTGGATATTTATCCATAAATTTTGATTCTACCATCTATTTTCCTTTGTTATTATAAGTCATAAAAGATTCTACTGTACATTCTAAACTCTCTTTCAAGTCATCTCCTGCATGATTCATAAAATCTGTTTGTACCTTATAAATTGTTTTATTATCTTTATTTTTTACTTCAAAAACTACATAACCAGCATATAATTTGCTTTTTTTAGTTTTTTTTCCTGGATCATTTGCATCATTTTCATAAATATAATAAGAGAGTGTATAGTCATCTCTTTTTACTTTATTTTTCTCTTGATTCTCTGAATAAGATAATAACTTATTTTTGAATATTACATCAGCTTTTTCTAAAGGAAAATATTCAAATAATCTTGATTGAGTGTACACTGCTTTTTCTATATCTGATGAAAAATTAATTGTACTTTGTCGTACTTGATTTTGTGCCTCTTGAACTTGCACATCATCAAAAATTCGTTCAAAAGTTACAGCTTTTTTTTGGCACTCAATTCGTTTTGCTTTTCCTGGTGTTTTATCTTTATTCATTTCACTATAGATACTCTCTCCTAGCATATATACTATAAAAACTATAACAAAAATACCTAGATACTTCTTCACTTTTATTCCTCTATACAAATAGTATGGTTATTCATATTTTTAAGTGTTTGATACAATACAATCAATACAATAAGTGTAGTAGCCACAATCATAAAATACGAAGCATACAACAACAAAGCATTATTGGTCACATGATACATAAGCATCGTACTGATATTCATAGCTGCAATTGGAAAAACAAAAGCCCACCATGAGATAAAAAACTTTATTTTCAAAAAGTTTTTATACATAAACGCAACTAATAATGTAAAAAATATAGCTAGATTAAACAACATCGTTGCAAAAATATCAATAACTCCAAACATTTTAAAATAAGAGATCAATCCAACAGCAGGTGGTGCTATCAAAATAAATAATGTAGGCATAAATTTACCTGCTAATTGATGATGAAATATAATTCTATTTAAAATAATAGAAAATAATATCACCCAAAAAAACATCCCTACACTAAAAAAGTATAACAACACCCCATTACTCACAAAACCAACACCAGCAACAGGGACAAGTAAGTTTCCTACAACAGGAATAAACCATGCAGGATTTGAGTGATCTAATTCTTGATTGTGATTTATCCAAAATGAGATCGTATGCATTGTAAGATAAAGATGAATGATAGTCCCAGGATACCACATAATAGCACTTAGAGTAGGGTTTAATTCTTTATAAATAATTGCTAACATAAGCATAGAGATAGAGATTGCTGCAAAGAAGTTTATCCGTATTGGATGGGAAAATTCTTTTTTTACAGACGCTTGATATTTTATAAATTTTCGAATATAAACAATACTCACAAATAAAAAAATACTTGATGTGATCAACATCATTATTGTTCCAAAAAAAGAAGGAATACCCAACCACATATGTGCTTTTTGATAGGTTATTGTTAAACCACTCAATCCCATAACAACTGCATACATCATTATAGGAAAATTTTTGAGCCTTGTGTTTTCATTTAATGTAATTTCCAAATAAAATCCTTTTTTAAGAATTTTACCATTTTATGTATTATAAGTCAAGACTATATTATTTATTTGTTATATTTATACCTGGATTAGATTCTGTTCCTACATAATCAGAAGGTATACTATAATTATATTTTGCGATACCATAAATAATACCAACTGCGATACAAAATAATACTACAAGTCGTACTGTATTTCTTTTTTGTGGAGATTCATTATCATTATAATCATCAATTTGGTCTAAACTAGGTTCATTTTTCATGGGTAGTCCTTATAAAAAGTTTTGTTGTTTAGTAAATGTGCTAAAGTCAAAGGTGTATCTTCTTTCACTTTAGCATTACTCAAAAATATTTGAGTATTTCAAGGAGTGTGATAATTCACAAAAGAATTATAGTACAAAAAATTTAAAAAACTCTTAAAATATTAATATAAGTTATCTTAATCATAATAATTGTTTATTTACTATTTTTCATAAATAAACTTTCGTATACCACGTACAAAAATGCCATAAAGAATAAAAATGTTGTTTAAGTTTATTTGCTTTTGCTTGAGCATAAATATATTCTATATAACTCTCATGAAAAAGATTGGTTTGAGTATTTACTTTTTTAATATCCAAAAGAAGTTTGTCACCATATTCACGAAAGAGCCACTCATTAAAAGGACTATTAAATCCTTTTTTTTGCCTTTGTATTATCTCTTTGGGTATATATTTTGCAGCTACTTTTTTTAAAAGATATTTATTGGTATCTCCTACTTTTAGCTGAGAATTTATAGAAAAAGCAGTATTTACCAATCTATAATCCAAAAATGGGTTACGTGTTTCTATCCCATTTGCCATCGACATTTTATCCACTTTACTCAAAAGAGATTCACCTAGCCAAATCTTGGTATCTATATAACTCATCCAATCTACAGGGTCTTTTTTAGGTGACTCTTGCTTAAATGTGGCTACCTTTTGTAAAAGCTTTTTCCTTTGACTATTAGTGTAAATTTCTCCAAAACTATTATAAATATTCTCTTTTTTTACAACTCTACGAAGATACTCAGCCTCTTTATTTCCACCTAAAGAGGAGATAATTTCATTTAAAAAACTATTTTGTTTCTCATTTAAACTTTGCTCAAACTCATAATATTTCAAAAATTTAGCGTAGTTATCATAACCCAAAAAAAGCTCATCACTTCCCTCACCACTCAACACTGTTTTGATTCCTTGTCTTTGTATCTCTTGAGTCAAAAGATATAAAGGAATAGCAGCAGGATCAGCATGTGGTTCTTCAAGATTTGTAAAAACATCTTCTAAAGAATCTATTAAATCTCTTTGAGTTATCTCTAAAGCAGTGTGGTTACTCTTAATATCTTGAGCTACGAGATTTGCAAAAGGGAGTTCACTATACTTTGTATCTGTTTTATACCCAACACTAAAAGTAGGTATGGGCTTTTTTGATATTTGAGCATAGATCGTACTTATCAAACTACTATCTATACCACCACTAAGGAATGTTCCTACCTCTACATCAGATTTCAAACGTTGCTCAACACTATTGACCAAAATATCTTCTATACTTTTTAAGGCTTCTTTTTCATCTGTTATTTTTTTATATGTTTTAATTTTATAATATTTTTTATGTTTGAGTCTATTATTTTCATAGATGCAATAACTTCCCGCATCAAGTTTTTGTATATCTTGATAAAATGTATTTGGAGCAAGCGGTACAAAATATTGTAAATATTGCGATAATGCTACTTTATTGAGTTTCGGTGTAAAACCTAAAATCTTGATAATAGGCTGTATCATACTCGAAAATACAAATTTATTTTCTTTTGCATAATAGTAAAATGGTTTTTTACCATATCTATCACGAGCACAAAAATATCGCTCTTTTTTACTATCATAAATACAAAAAGAAAAGGCACCATTTAAAAGATGCAAAAAATCTATATCATATTTTTGATACAAACGAATCAAAACTTCCGTATCACTCGATGTTATACATTTTAAATTTTCAGAAAAAGTAAGCTCATCATAGTTATAAATCTCACCATTAAAAACTATAACAATATCATCAAATTCCATAGGTTGATTGGCTTCCTCATCAAGATCTAAAATACTCAATCTTGTATGACCAAACAAATTATTGTGTACTTTTTTTATAGCACAATTATCTGGTCCTCTATTTTTCATTATTTTCGTTATATTCAAAAAATCTAATTTTGAATTATAATTCATTCCTACTATTCCACACATCATTTACACCTTATACTAACATAAAGTATTATATCTCATCTCCTATTTATATTAAGTTTGCCTATGTTACTATACGAGAATTTAATACAAGAGTCACACATGCAAGATACAGATGAAAATACAAAGAAAATTTCTTTCACTAGAATTTTAAACATATTCGATAATTTAGATAATATTGATAATTTACTCCTAAAAATTATTATTTTACTCAAATATATTTTTATACTCACTATGATTTTATATCTTTTTGTTTGTATCATGAGCTTATCACATAAAATTATATCACTCACCATCAATCAAGGAGCTTTAGACTTTCAATCAATCAAAATCATTTTAATAGATGGGTTGTTTACATTAATTGTAATTGCAATTGTAAAAACATTATTTATAAAAAATGGTTATGACTATGCTATTACTTTTTTGGAGATAGGATTTGTGGTTGTAATACGAAAATTAATTCTTTTGGATACTGTTCCCGAAGAAGCGATGATGACTTTTACTTTAGGTGCAACTTCAGCCATGTTTTTTGCTTTAATTGTATATGTACATACTATAAAAAACAAAAAAATAGGAGAACTTACATAAAAATACTCTCTATCTATCTTCTTCGATTATATCAACAATATTTTTGATAGCATCTTTTTTTATTGTATGAAGTAATCGCTTACTTATATCTTCAAAATCGCTATTTAAACACTCAAAGAAGTAATTTTTGCTTAACTCTTTTTCTGTCTGTAAAAAACATAAGTTATTTTCAAGAAGATACTTTGCATTATGATATTGATGATTAGAAGCGGCATAGGGGTACGGAATAAAAAAAGTAGGAATACCCAAAGCTACAAGTTCCCATAGGGTAGAAGCACCCGCTCGACTCACTGCAAAATCAGCTTGATTCATCTTTTCTATAAGATTAGAAGAGAAATCAAAAACATCTATATCTGTTTCGACTCCTAACTCTTTGTACTGTTTTTGTACTCTTTCAAAATCGTTCTTTCCAGCTTGATGAATGATTTTTATCTTTTTTTGAGCCAATAAAGGTGCTAGTTGGAGTGCAAAATCATTGATAGATTTAGCCCCTTGACTTCCTCCTAAGAAGATCACAGTTTTTAGCTCTGTTCGTATACGTGAATAATGAAAGAATTTTTGTTGAATAGGATAGTCTTTGATTTTTGAACTCTCTAAATAAGAGCTAAACATCTCTTTTGCAAATTTTGATGTGATACTATTAAGCTTTCCTATAATAGAATTTTGCTCATGGATATAAAAATCTGTTGTGGTAATAAAAGCAGCAAAACTAGCAGCAGCAGCACTAAAGCCACCTACACTTATCACTTTTGATACATTATTTTCTTTGATTATTTTTCGTGATTGGAGAACAGCTTTTGCAATAAGAATGAGAGAATTGATCTTTCCTAAAAAGTTCTGGTTTACGACACCTTTTGTGTCCATAAAATATTTTTTATCTATTTTGTCATATGATTCAAACCACTGCTTATCTTGACCTTTTGTAGAACCTATAAAAATAACACTATAACCACGTGAATAAAATTCATCGATAAACGACTGAGCAACACTCAAGTGACCACCTGTACCACCACCTGTGACTATAATTGTTTTTTTCATATTTGAGAATATCCTAGATCTTGATTTTAAAGAGATGAAGATTTATTATATAAATTTCGATTGAATCTCTTGAACCAAACTTTCAATTCTTTGTAATAATGAAGGATCATTGATATCTTCAAGTAACTTCGGTAAGTTCTTTAACATCGGTTTAAATTTTCTAATCGCTTTCGCATCTATCTTAGTCCCAGTAGTGATACTTGCACCGAGGTCAAAAAACTGTATCACCAAATTTTTATTTCCTAACAGTGAAGCATAATAGATAGGTGCTATCCCATAGATATCTTTTTCATTGATAAGTCCAACAGAAAGTTTATTGACTATTTTTATCACCTCGACATTATCACTCCACACAGCATTATGTATCACTGTTCTACCAAGATTATCTGCAACATGATAATCAAAACGAACTACTTCTGTTAAAATCTTAAATAATTTAATATTACAATGAGTAGCCACAATTTTATGTAAAACAGTCCAACCCAAAGAATCTTTAAAATCTTTATTCACTTTTCTACTCACAAGACTACTTACATTATTTTTAAAACTTTTGCAAACTGATGATTCAGAGTTATTGTTATCAAAAATCTTTAATACATATGCAAAAAATATATTGTGTTGTTTTTTATTTATTTGATGAATGTTTATAGGATACCGTGTATACAAACTAAAAAGAGCAAAATTATCATTTATCAAAGGTTTGAAAAAAAGCGGATCTCCTGTAGAATCAAAAAAATCTAGTATAAACTCTTTATCTTGTGGTACCTTTTCATATTCCAATAAAAGTTGTACTACATTGATATATAAAGCATCTGGATCATACATAGCAAGGAGTGCTTTTTCTGTAATAAGAACCGTTCCATCTTTATGTAAAATAAGATTTGTTAATACCTCATAAATAGTTTGACCATTTTTATTCTTTAACTTAGGATCTGCATTATTATCTAAGAGAAGCTTAATTATTTTTACTTGATTCATCCCTTTATATACAAGAAACTCAAGGACTGTTTCCCCTCGAGGATTTTGAATATTTGTATCAATTTTAGCCTGTAACAAGAAATTTATTAATTCAATATCTTTTATATGCACCGCATTAAAAAGTCCTGATTCTCCCATATGATTTAAAGCATTGATATTACCTTTGTGTTGTAACATTTTACTCACAATATGAAGGAGTTCAAAACGGTATTTTTTTCTAGCAGCAGGAACTTCTGACGCTCTTATAATAAGCTCCATCATAATAGTATTTTTCGTAAGAGTAAGTGCATTTACATTTGCGCCACGAGACAATGCAATATCAATAATATCATACGCTTCAGCACCACGAAGAGCTGTTTTATACAAATATGATTCCCCTTTTGCATTGACCAAAGTAGGATCAGCACCTGCAATTAACAAATCTTTTGCAAGTGTATCATCTTGCTCAATTTGAGGGTGTTGCATCAAAGTATTACCATCTTTATCTATATCATTCAGTTTGATGTTTTTGTACGTTAAAAGATGCCTTACAAAAACAGGGTCACCATAAGATAAAGCATCATATAAAATATGTTTCCCTTTATTATCAAGTGTGTTTATATCAGCTCCACCTTTGATAAGAGTTTTTGCCATATCATGATTACCAGTTACGATAATATTTTGTAATAAACTTCGACCATATTCATCTTTTTGATCAATAATTAATTTATTAAGATTGAGTAACTCTTCAACAATTTGAATTTTATCTTTATGTACTGCTATATCTATAGGGAGTTTATTTTCGTTATTTGCTATTGTAGTATCTGCACCATTATCAATCAACCAAATAGCAGACTTGTACGAACCAGCTAATAGCGTAAGCATAAGAGGAGTATTGTTATCTTTATCTGTATAATTGATGTCAATAGAAGGTTGTACAAGTGCTTCTTCTAGCCATTTCGTTTTAGGAGTAGACAATAATAATTCTTGTAAAAAATTTTCATTTGTAAAGTCTTTTTGAAAAAATCGTTTTAGCATTGAAAATAGTATCCTTTTTGTATAAATATAGCAAGAAAATTATAACATCATTTTACTAATTTATACATTATATATTTAAAATACATAAGTATTATTATTTTATATTGACTTTTTAATTCATATTGCGTTACAATGGATCTATACAAGGTAAAACAATAATGAATAAAGATATTTTAATTGAAAAAACAAAAGAACATATAAAAAATTTAAGAAAAGATCAACCTCTACTAAAAGAAAAAGACTTTCGCATTGCATTAGGAAAAGTGATCATAGAGTTACGTGATGCAAAAAAACATGATAAATCTATCTTAAAAAAACTTTTTACTTCAAGGTGAATGATTTTCTAAGATAATGGCAATACTATTTTAAACTCTGCACCTTCATACTTTTTATTATTAAACTCATACTGTACATTTTCTACATTTACTGTTCCATCCATTCTATTTACAATAAAATTATATGTCATATTTAAACCCAAACCTGTCCCTTTGGATTGATGTTTTGTTGTAAAGTAGGGGTCAAATATCTTTTTAATTATATTTTCAGGGATACCATTCGCATTATCTTTAAATCGAATAATAACTGTATCATTTTCAATACGTTGTGTAATAAAAATGTATCTTTCCTCTTCCGCAACATTATGTTCTATCAAAGCATCACGAGCATTATTAAAAATATTCATAAAGCATTGAATGAGTTCATTTGGATACCCTTGCACTTTTACATTTTCTTCAAGATCCAAAACTAACTGAATTTTGTATTTTTGAATGGTTGAATCGACAAGATGTAAAAAATTTTCTGTATCATTTTTGAGATCAAACTTAGCATGTTTTGATTCCCCCGAAATAAAATTCCTAAAGTCATCAATTGTTTGAGAAAGATACTGTGCATTTTCATTTATATGTTCACATCCATTGTTAAACTCTTTATCTTCAAGAATACCATATTCTTTTTTGATTTTCATACCTGTAGCTACTGTTGATATTACAGAAAGTGGCTGTCGCCATTGATGTGCTATATTTCCTATCATCTCACCCATAGATGCAAGTTTTGTTTGGGATTCTAGTTTTTTAAGATGTGTGATATCTACAACACTGGTTATTTTCATGTTTTTTTCTTTTAAATTGTGCCATTTCATATAGGCATAAAATGTACTCTTGTCTTTTCTTTGAATAATACCTTCATATGGTGTAGTTCTTTCTGTAGAGATATTTTCTTTTACTGTTTCAAGGGAATCTTCCGATGAAAATTCAAAAATATTTTTTCCTATCATCTCCTCTTTTGAATCATATCCAAGCATATCTACAGCACTTTGATTTACGCTGATACATATTAAATTACGTGAGATAAAAATACCTTCCATTGTAGAGTCAATTATCTCACTAATATCTTCTAAAGATTTATTTAGCCGATATTGTCTAAAATAAACAAAAAGAATAATAATAACAATAAAACTCAAAACAGTAAATATCAAAGAAGATTGCATATTCTTTTCGTATTTTATTGCTATCCATTTATTTAATATTTTTTGTTTTTGTTTTGAATCTATACTTTTGATGGTTTTTTGTAAAATATGTAAAAGCATCAAATCATTATCTTTTACCCCTATTCCCAAATCTAAAGTCTCCTCAAACTTGCCTGTGATTTTTAATTCACCAATATAATTTTTTTTTAATTCATATCCTACACCCAGTATTGTACCAACAAAACCAAATAAATCTCCTTCTTTTACTTTTTCTAATCCATCTTGAATATTATCAACAGCAACTAATTGTAAAAATGGATATTTATTTTTTAAAAGTTCTAAAAATGCATATCCTTTTGTGATTCCTATTTTTTTTCCCACTAGTTCTGAAACTGTAGAGATAAAATTCACATCAAGTTTGGTTGCAATTATGAGAGGTGTTTGTAAATAAGTATCTGTAAAATTCAAATACTTTTTTCTATTAGGGGTAGCCATTGCCATGGAGAGTAGATCACATTTTCTTTTTTGAGCATATTCCAAACTTTGTGTCCATGAAACTGTCGGAATAACTTGAAATTTTATAGAAAGCTTTTGTGTAAAAAGTTTAAAATAGTCAGCACTTATTCCTATATACTTTTCATTTTCATCAAACTTTTCAAAAGGCATCCAATCAGGATTGATACACATGGAAATTGTTGCTTTTTTTCTTAAATACTCTTTTTCTTTTTGTGAAAGTTCTAACTTCACTGAATTTTCATTATATATAATTGTATTAAAATCTATGTTTTTTTGAGTAGTAGCAAAAACATTTAAACTAATAAATAGAAGTAAAAATAATTGGTGAAGATATTTCAATTTTATTTCCTTATTTAAATAAAACTTATATACACGTGTATTTTAAGTAATATCTTGTTAATAGAAGAACTTATCTTATTATTATACCTAATTTTGCTTAATCACTTCTCCAATAAAAAAAGTTTAATTTGGTAAAATTTCAATATCTACTAATTCAACCCCTACACTCTCTTTTTTGTAAAGTTTTTTAGTTGTTGCATCCTCTTCTGCCAAAGATAACAGATCAGCAAAATCATCTTTTCTCGCTTCAAACTGATGCAACTCTTTTTGTGTTTCTATTTTGATTTTACAATCTGTATTCTTATAAGAAAAACCTATATTTCTAATCCCTTTTGCAAATTCACTTTTTATTATTTTTGCAACTTTTTCATTTTCTAATAACTTTTCTAATGTAACATCCAAATTAAAATCTGTTTTACTTAATATCTTATATGTAACCATAATCTTACCATCCATTGTATTTTTCCTTTTATCAAATATAATAATTTATTGTAACAAAAAGAATTTTAATATTTTAAAAAAATTGCAATTTGTAATTTTTTTCTTTATTATTAGATAAAATAATGGTACAATTGTAAAATTTTAAAGGATATAATATGACACGCAAAAAACTTCTTTTAACATTAGCAACAGTTTCAATACTTTGTACAGGATGTGATGAAAAAGAAACAACCACTAAACCTACAGTAGATACAACTCCAACAGAAAAGATAACAAAAGTTGTCGAAAAACCTGAGTCTTCTCTCGTAAAAGAAAACAAAGTTGTCGAAAAGAAAATAACTGAACCAGTACAGAAAAAAGTAGTTTCAGCTCCAGATGCAGCTACACTTTACAAAAAATGTTCTGCTTGTCATGGACTTCAAGCAGAGAAAAAAGCCTTAGGTAAATCAGCTATTCTAAAAGACTGGGATGCAGCTATGATTGCAAAAGCACTCAGAGGATATAAAGCTGGTACTTATGGAGGAGCTATGAAAGGTGTAATGAAAGGACAAGTTACTAATTTGAGCAATAAAGAGATGGAGTTACTCGCACACCATATTGAAAATTTAAAATAACTTATAAATCATAAGACTCAATAGTTATATTGAGTCTTTACACTCTTATAAACATTATTATTGTAAACTCTCCTTTATGAATAAAATACTTAAACTTCTTAATGACTTCAATGAACTCGTGATGTTCAAACACTCTATTTTTTCACTCCCTTTTATATTTATAGCTATGATTGTAGCTGCAAATGGTTGGTTTGGCTGGACTCTCTTATTTTTAGGGACTCTAGCGGCTCTTACAGCTCGTAATTTTGCAATGGGATTCAATAGATTTTTAGATAGAGATATAGATGCTCTCAATCCCCGAACACTCAATAGACCTAGTGTAGATGGTAGGATCAATCCTAAGCAGATGTTTTTATTTACGTTTGCAAATGCTTTAGGATTTATTGGTGTTGCTTATATGGTCAATGATCTAGCTTTTTATATGAGTATCCCTATCTTACTAGTTCTTGCGAGTTACTCTTACTTCAAAAGATTTTCCTATTTAGCACATATCATACTTGGTATCTCTTTAGGATTAGCTCCCATCGCAGGAGTAGTTGCTGTATCAGAAACTATCACATTGTGGTCTCTTTACTTGAGTGTTGGAGTACTTTTTTGGGTAGCTGGTTTTGATCTACTCTACTCTTTACAAGATATAGAAGTAGACAAAAAATTAGGACTTCACTCCATACCTTCACAATTTGGTGCAAAAAATACGATGCTTTTTTCTAAAATAATGCATAGTTTTACCATCATCTTTTGGCTCTTATTTACCCTAGAAGCATCCCTTGGAATATTTGGATATATCGCTATAATTTGTAGTACTATTATGCTTACTTACGAACATATCATCGTCAATAGAGACTTTTCAAAAATTGATAAAGCCTTTTTTACTATCAATGGATATTTGGGAATCTTATTTTTTGTATTGATTGTTTTAGATACACTTTTTTCATAAAAGTCTATCTTATTTTATTTGATCTTTTTCACCAACTGCTCAGGTAAAATACCCAAATCTTCTTCCAAAATTTTAGTATCCCCATGCTGAACATACTTATCTGGATATTCAAAAGAGGTTACTTTGACATCTAAATCTTCATCACTTATCATCTCTAAAAGTGCCGATCCTACTCCGCCTTGTTTTTGACTATCAGAAAAAACATACCATCTTTTTGTTGTTAAAGATAACTCTTTGAGAAGTACACTATCCATAGGTTTGACAAATCGTAGATCGACTATAGTCACATCTTGTTCACATAATTTTGCTGTTTTTAGAGCACGACTCACACCTGCACCGTATCCTATAAAAGCGATATCACTTATACCCTCTTTTAAAACCTCAGACTTCCCTAAGATAAATTTTTGAGGTTCATACTCACATGCATCAAATGCACCTCTTGGATAACGTATCGCACATGGTGATGCAAAATCTTTTGCGTACTCTAGTGCGTACTCTAATGTTTTAGAATCTCTTGGTGCAAATAGAGTCATATTTGGTAAAAAGCGTAAAAAACTAATATCAAACTGACCTTGATGTGTTTCCCCATCAGCTCCTACTATTCCCGCTCTATCTATACAAAAAGTTACAGGAAGATTCATAAGACAAACATCATGAATAATTTGATCAAATCCTCTTTGTAAAAAAGTAGAATAGATAGTCACAAAAGGTTTAAATCCATCTTTTGCCATCGCAGCCATCGAAGTAACAGCGTGTTGTTCTGCAATCGCAACATCCCAAAATCTCTCAGGGAACTCTTTGATGAGTTTGTCTATACCAGTTCCACTAGGCATTGCAGCTGTTACCCCTACTACTTTTTCATCAGCTTTAGCTAACGCATACAAAGCATCAGAAAATACAGCTGTAGCAGCTTTAGCTCCTACTTTTTTATGAAACTTGCCTGTATTTACATCAAAAGGACTCACACCATGCCAGTGCTCATGATGACCCTCAGCAATAGGATAACCTTTCCCTTTTACTGTTCTTGCATGGACTATCACAGGTTTACCTAGATTTTTTGCTAACTGTAAAGTATCGATAATCTCTTCAATATTATGCCCATCAATAGGACCAATATAATCAATCCCCATCTCTTCAAAAATAATACCAGGAGTGATAAGCTTCATACTCTCTTCAATCTTTTTAGCAATATATTCGCTACCATTTGGCATATAGTTTTTAACGATATGATCTACTTTTTCCCGAAAACCTTGATAAAATTTCCCAGCCAAAAGTTTGCTCAAATGTTTTGACATAGCCCCAATTGGTTTGGCTATACTCATCTCATTGTCATTTAAGACTATTACGACAGGAAGTTTTAGATCACCCAATTCATTTAAAGCTTCATAGATCATACCAGCACTCATAGATCCATCACCTATCATCACTACAGGTACTTTCCCATTTTTTTCCAATGCAGCTGCTTTGGCAGCACCAACTGCCAATGAGATTGATGTAGAGGAGTGACCAGCGACAAAATAATCAGCCTTAGATTCTTTTGGTTTTGTAAACCCACTCAATCCGCCAAACTGCCGAAGTGTTTTAAACTCTTCCCAACGCCCAGTGATAAGTTTATGAGGATAACATTGATGTGATACATCAAAAATAAAAGGGTCATGCTCACACTCAAATACTTCATGCATCCCCAATGTTAACTCAACAGCCCCTAAAGTAGAAGAAAAATGTCCTCCATTTACAGATACAACTTCAACAATTCTATCTCTTATCTCTTCTGCTAACTTTTCTAATGCTTCTGTATTTTTATTTTTTATATTCATTTTATTTCTTTTCAGTTTAAACTATTTTTTGCTCTTTAGTTGTTTCTAATTATTCTATCTACTCTTATTGTAAAAATATCTTATAAAATTGTATTTTTTTTAAAACTATGATATAATCGTTCTATTAAATCCAAATGATGCCAGAAAGCCGCCCTCGCTGGACTCAGTATGGGAGAATTGGGCGCCTCCCCATTTGGATTTGTTACAATTTTAAATAACTCTCATGAATAGCATTATCACCTTATAAATTTTTAATATATCGTTCTAAATATGCACTTTTCATCTACGAACGTAAGTCAACTTCCCAAAAAAACTCTATCCAATGTTGTGCTTCTTTTACTGTAAAATCTGCTTGCACAAGTGCTGTTGGTTTATAAAAGAGTGTCGCTATTTTAAATTCACATGTAGGATATTTTTCTTTTAAAATTTTAAGTATCTCTACCATACTTTCACCACTATCAACAATATCATCAATCAAAACTACTTTTTGTTTACCTTGTAGATCAGGAATATTAAAAATATTAAATGTATCTAACTTTTTTGTTCCATCATAATGTATAGAATTGAGGGTATAAATCTCTCTTGTCTCTAATGCTTCACTCAATAAATGACCCAAAACTAGCCCACCTCTTGCTATTGCAATCATTGCATCTGGATTATACTCTTTTATTTGTGGAATTAAAACACGACAATCTTCCACGCAATTTTCATAACTATAATATACTTTTTTCACTCTTTTTCCTCTTTTTCTAATGTAATATAAAAACTAATAATGAAATCAAAGTGATCGTAATCAACCCTAAATTGATATCTTCAAATTCACCTTTTACTAATTTGAGTAAGGTATATACTATAAAACCTGCCGCAAAACCATTGGTGATAGAATAGGTCAAAGGCATCATAATCACCATCAAAAAAGATGCACTTGTCACTGCCAAATCATTATTTTTAAAATTGATATTTCCAAGCTCAGTAAACATCAACACCCCCACAACTACCAAAACAGGATAAATTGCATTCGCTGGAATAGATTTGAACAGTGGCAATAAAAATAAAGTAAGTACAAAAAAGAGTCCTGTAAACACTGAAGTAAGTCCTGTACGACCACCTTCTTCTACTCCACTTGCACTCTCTATAAATGATGTTGTAGTTGAAACACCCAACAAACTCCCACTCACTGTAGCAATAGCATCAGCTTCGAGTGTTTTTTCTAAAGCTTTGTCATTTTTATCTTGCGTTTGAAACAAATTAGCACGAGTACCCACACCTGTAAGTGTTCCTAATGTATCAAACATATCAGTAACTAAAAATGTAATAATTACAGGTAAAAGTGCCAAAGAAAATGCACTCACTATATCGAGTTGCATAAAAATAGGCTCTATTGACTCAGGAAACCCTACTATAGATGATGGACCATCACCTATTCCTAAAGACCAGCCAACAATAGATGTCAATAAAATCCCAATAATAAAAGCACCTTTGACTCTAAAGGTATAAAATCCCAAAGTGATAAACAATCCAAATATACCCAACAATACAGCAGGATTACTCAAATCTCCCAAAGCAACTAAAGTCGCTTTATTTGCAACAATAATACCCATCTGTTTCAATCCAATAAAAGCAATAAAAGCCCCAATTCCAGCACTAATAGCCCGTCTAAGATCTACAGGAATTGAGGTCATTATCCAAATTCTAAATTTTGTAAAAGATAAAATCACAAAAATAATACCACTTAAAAATACAACACCTAGTGCAGTTTGCCAAGCCATACCAATACCCAAAACCAATCCATAGGAAAAATAAGCATTTAGACCCATACCAACACTCATAGCAATCGGTGTATTTGACCATACACCATTGAAAATTGTTGCCAATATAGTGATAAGTGCAGTTGCTGTGATAACTGCACCCATAGGAAGTCCAGCATCACTTAATATAAATCCATTGACTGGTACGATGTACATCATCGTTAAAAATGTAGTAAAACCTGCTAAAAATTCTGTTTTTACAGTAGTATTATTTTCTTGTAATTTAAATCTAGCAAACATATTACTTCTTCATATCAAGTAAAATATCTAAAGCTTTAAAAACTTTTGTATTTTGTTTTTTTCTTCCTATCGTGATACGAATCGCATTTTGTCCATATCCTGTCATATCTCTTACGATGATACCTTGCTCTAAAAGTTTTTGAGCAATCTCTTTCGATACTTTATCTGCTGTATAGATTGTGATGAAGTTTGTATAACTAGGAATATATTCCAAATTATTATTTTTTGCATACTTTTCATATCTTTTCATCTGTTTAAAATTTTTCTTAATACAGTTTTGTACAAACTTTTCATCTTTTAATGCAACTTTTCCAGCCTCAAGAGATAAAGTCGTTACATTAAATGGTGGTCTTAATTTATATAAATTTTGAATAGTATGTACATCAGCTATTCCATATCCTACTCGCATACCACCCAAAGCATATGCCTTTGAAAAAGTTCCAAGATAGATAACATTTGGATATTTTTTGATAACTTTTTGTACATTGATCGCTTTTTTACCATCTTTATAAATAGCATACTCTTGATAAGCACCATCAAGTACGACAAGTGTATCTTTATCTACTTCATCTAAAAATGTATATACATCTTTTGCATCAAGACACTCCCCCATAGGATTGTTCGGTAAACACAAAAAGATCACATCAGCACCCTCTTTTTTATAAATTTTACGAAACTCATCAAGATTATGTGTATCTGATGCTGTTTTTAAAATCGTTGCACCTGTTTGTTTTGCATAAATTTCATACATAGCAAATGTAGTTTTTGCCATCAAAACTTTAGACTTTTTAGTACATTTCGCATGGACACAAAACTCAATTATCTGATCACTTCCTGCTCCTATGATTACATTTGAACTCTCTACATCAAATCTATTGGCTATTGCATCTTTGAGTTCATACATACTATCATCAGGATATACAAATGCACTTGATGACTTTTGCTTTAATGCCTCTACTACTTTTGAACTTGTTCCATATGGATTTTCATTTGACGCAAGTTTGATGATCTTTTTAGGATCTACTCCATATTCTCGTACCACTAATTCTATTGGTTTTCCTGCTTCATAAATATTTAAATTATCAAGTATTTTATTAAATTTCATTTGTTTCCCTTACATAACTTCCTAAAAATTTTATCTCTTTTTCATAAGTCGTAAATATCTCATTTACTTTTTTATCATCTTTATGTCCATTAAATTCTATAAAAAAGATCAGTTCATTTTGAATCACATGCGATTCTATTTTTGTAAGATTGATATCTGCTTTTCCAAACACTTGTAAAAACTCTACTAACGAACCACTTTTTTTAGAAAGTTTTGCCAAAATAGCTGTATTATCCTCTCCACTAGAGAGGTTTTCAAAATCACTTACAATAATAAAATCAGTTTTGTTATCTTCATTATCTTCAATATTATCAAATATAATAGGCAATCCATACATAGTAGCCGCAATATGAGCAGAGATGGCAGCACTATTCTCCTCTTCCAAAGCTATTTGTACTGCTTTGGCTGTAGATTCTACAGGTACTAACTCCACATTATCTAACTTATGCTCATTTAAAAAATCTCTACATTGTGCAAAAACAACATCTTTTGAGTAGATTTTTTTTACTTCACTAATATTTTTACAATTTGTAGCAAAAGTATTGTGAATATGCATAGGGGAGTTTGAAACTATTTTTAAATTATATTTATTTAAAGCCATCAGTGTATCATTGACTATTCCACTACTACTATTTTCTATAGGAATCACACCAAATTTTGCTCTTTTTGAGCTTACCTCTTTAAAAACTCCGTTGATGCTATTCATAGCCACATATTCGCTAGTACCCCCAAATCTACTCTCTGCCATTTGATGTGTATATGTCCCAAGTGGTCCTAAAAAAGCAACCTTTTCAGGGCGTTCCAGATTTCGACTCACTGCAAATATTTCTATAAAAATAGATTCTATCGCTGATCTGTTTAAAGCACCTTTTGTATTTTGAGAAAGATTTGTAAGTCTACCAATAATATCTTTTTCTCTTTCAGGTCTATAAATAGCTCCACCACTATTTGCTTTTACCACACCTACTTGATGGACTGTTTCCATTCTTTTATTTAAAAGTGTTAATAACTCATCATCAATACCATCAAGAATATCTCGTAGTTTTTTTAATTCTTCAGCTTCATTCATTGTTACCCTTTATTCTAATTAAATTTTTTCGTTTCGGCATCTTTCACAATTTTATGTGCCAAAATACTTGTTTCATCTGCTATAACTGAAGCATCATCAACCATTTGTGCACTTTGCAGAGTATCTGTTTTGACAAGATTAATATTTGAATTTATATGTGATATACTCTCTTGCTGATGCAAAGAAGCATTTGCAACATTTTTTATCAACTCAATAGTAGCGTCTATTTGTGTATTGAGTTCGAGATATCCCTCTTGCATACTATTTGAGATAATTTTTCCACTTTGTGCTTTTGTTGTTGCACTCTCAACTAAAGTTTTTATCTCTTTGGCAGCTTGAGCTGATCTATTTGCAAGATTTCGTACCTCTTGAGCAACTACTGCAAAACCTTTTCCAGCTTCCCCTGCTGTGGCTGCTTCTACAGCTGCATTGAGACTTAGAATATTTGTTTGAAATGCAATTTGATCGATGATGGTAATCGCCTCATTTATATGAGAAACCTGTGCAGCTATCTGATCCATCTCAGAAGTAGTCTCTTCTGCTAATTTCATACCACCATTAACAGATATTGTTACATTTTTTGCATACTCTTCCATACGTGTTGCATTTTCGGCAGTACTTTTAATCGCATCTGTTATATTTGCAAGTTGACCCATACTATCATCTAAATTTTCTGATTGTGCATTTAAAAAGTCTTGTATTTTTTCTACGGAGTTACTCAGTTTATCAGCATCCTTTTGAAGTTTTTTACCATTTTGTAAATTCGTTTTTGAATTTTTTGATAAACTTTCCCCTAAAACATCTACCTTTTCAAATATTTTTTTCATAGTACCTTGTGTTGTATTTCCTGCATTTATTCGTGTGATATAGTTATCATTATCGTATGAATTTAAAACATTTACCACTCTATTAACATTATATCCAACTGCTTCAATAAGATTATTTATAATATCTTTGAGCTCATTTATCTCAGCACTGTGTCCAATTGAAGTGATTCGAACATCATAAATACCTAATGAAGCTTGCTTACATACCTTTTTAGCTTCAAATAAAACAGCTGCATCTTTTTCAACTCCTGCAACAGTTGTATCAATATTTTTATTGACTGATTCTACAAGTGCACCAATCTCATCATTACTGTAGCCATCAATATATCCAACTTTTTTTTCCTTTTTATTGATATATCTAAAAAACATCTCCAAACCTTTTTGAAATACATGAATAGGTTGTGTAGCTCTTCGTATAAGCCATGTCATAAAAAGTGTTATCAATAGTAATACCACAACAGCCTGAATTATAAGAGTGTTCACTGTATTATTAATAATAAAATCTGATTCTTCAAGATTAAATGTCAAATCTATCACACCAATAACATCACCTATGCGTTGATTAGTATGACACACAACACATTCCCTTGTTGCTATCATAGGTTTAAGTGAACGCAAAGTATGTTGATTATTTTCAAAACTTTCTAAAATAGTATCTTGTTTATTAGCAAATACTTTGAGTATCTCGCTATCTTGTGTATACTCTCTTTGTGGTGAAAAAAGAGCTATCATATCTTCACTTCTAGCTACCACTAACTCTTCTAATCCTTTGATATGATTTCTACTTTTTTCTTCAGCATCGGCAATAATTTTAGAATCACCTGTATTCATAGCGGTTCGTAAGTTTAAAAATATAGAATCAGTTAATTGCTCCAACGCTACTTTTACATTTGATTTTGCTAAATCATCCATCTTATATGTCGATGTAAGAACTGACACTAAGTTACTCAATACCAATATTAAAATTGTTGGTATAATAATCTTACTTCTAATCTTCATAGTTCCGAATAATCTTTTTACTTTATTTATCATATGATGCTCTTCTATTTTTGGTATGTTTTTCTACAATGCCTATTTTTTATAGATATTGCTCTTCATGTACAATCAAATCTTCAAATGTTTCTCTTCTTCTTATAAGTCTCTCTTCACCATCTTGTACAGCAATTTCAGCTACTTTTCCTCTTGTATTATAGTTACTAGCCATAGTAAATCCATAAGCTCCTGCACTATAAATAGCGATTATATCATCACTTGAAGTTTGAGGAAGTTGTATGTTTTTTGCAAAAAAGTCACCACTTTCACATACAGGACCTACTACATTACAATCACTTATCTCTTCTGTTTTATCAAGTACTTCAATTTTATGATACGCATCATATAAACTCGGTCGAATCAAGTCATTCATAGCTCCATCAACTATCACAAATCTTTTTGACCCATTGATTTTTTCATATAAAACTTTAGTGACAAATGTCCCAGAGTTTCCTACTAAAAATCTTCCTGGCTCACATACTACAGTGATATCAAGTCCAAATAAAGCATCTAAAACTGTTTGTGCATAATCATATGTGTTTATAAGTGTTTCGTCATCATATACGATACCTAGTCCACCACCTACATCAAAAAAGCTCAACTCTATTTGCAGTGCAGATTTCAAGTTTCTTACTAAATCTGCTACTATATTGACAGATTCTTTAATAGGCTCAAGCTCTGTTAACTGGCTACCAATATGACAATGTATCCCTACTGGATCTACATTATCATTGTTTTTTGCAAAGATATACATTCTTTTTGCAGTATTTAGATCTACTCCAAACTTGTTTTCGTGTAATCCTGTAGAGATATAAGGGTGTGTTTTTGGGTCTACATTTGGATTGACTCTAATAGATATTCGTGCTTTTTTATCTAACTCTTTGGCTACAAATGCAACTCTATGTAACTCTGCTTCACTCTCAACATTTATCATCAAAATATCAAGCTCTAAAGCTTCTCTCAATTCATCATCTGTTTTACCAACACCTGAAAAAATGATTTTGTATTTTGCGATACCTACTTTTAAAGCTCGTTTCACTTCCCCTATACTCACACAGTCAGCACCACTTCCTTGGTCACCTAGATGTTTTACTACACTTAAATTTGAATTTGCTTTAACTGCATACGATATAAGTGATTTTCGTGCTTTAAAAGCATCTTTGAGTTCATTGTATTGTTGTGTAATATAATCAAAATCATATACATAATACGGTGTTTGATATTTGTTTGCTAACTCTTTGAAGTTTATACTATTTGTACTCATATTTATTTGTTTCCATCCCAAGCAATTTGTTGTTTTCCATTTTCATCAAAATCCACAGCAGGCATCCCCATGATATTAAATCCACAATCTACATAATGAATCTCACCAGTCACAGCTGAACTCAAATCAGAAAGTAGATACATACCAGAGTTTCCTACCTCATCAATAGTGACATTTTTTTTCAGTGGAGCGTGTGCTTCATTCCATTTTAACATAAATCGAAATTCACCAATTCCAGCTGCTGCTAAAGTTTTGATAGGTCCTGCAGATATTGCATTGACTCGAATACCATCTTTTCCTAAATCTTCCGCCAAATATTTTGTAGTCATCTCCAATGCAGCTTTTGCTACACCCATAAGATTATAATTTGGAATATATTTAGCTCCACCATAATATGTAAGTGTAAGAACTGAAGAGTTTTCACTCATAAGTGGTTTCAACTCTCGTACAACTTCAATCAAACTATATACCGAAATATCCATCGCCACATCAAAAGCATCTTTTGAAATATCATAAAATCTTCCAGAAAGTCCAGATTTTGGAGCAAAAGCGATAGAGTGTACGATAAAATCAATTTGTCCCATATCTTTTTCTAAAGAAACCGCCAATGCTTTTATCTCTTCAGGATTTGATACATCACATGGATATACAAAATCAGCACTCCCAAACTCTTGAGCTATAGGTACAACTCTTTTTTTCAAAGAATCATTGAGATAAGTAAATGCAATTTGGGCTCCTTGTGCTTTACACTGTTTTGCTATCCCATATGCTATTGACTTATTGTTTGCTACACCTAAAATTACACCTTTTTTTCCGTTCATTATCATTTTATTTTCCTTCTATGATTTGCTATTTGTTATTTGTATCATTGTTTTAAAATCTTCTACGCCCCAAGAACCACTCCCTATAAGTGTTCCATCTACATTGGGTATATCTAATATCTCTGCTATATTGGATGTTTTGACACTTCCTCCATATAAAAGCGGTTGTGTTATTTTCTTTTTAATCTTTTTATGAATGGTTGTAATATTTTCTATCGTTGGAATTTTTCCTGTACCTATTGCCCATACAGGCTCATAGGCTACTATCATATTTTCATATTCCAAATCAATACCATCAAACTGACTCCAGATATACCCTAAAGTTTCTGTTATTCCACTCTCTTGTACCTCTAAAGGCTCTCCTACACAATAGATGATTTTGTATCCTAAAGCTTTGTAATAGTTATACTTTAAAGTGATATCTTTTTGTGATTCACCTAAGATATGTCTTCTTTCACTATGCCCTATCAAAATAGTTTTGATTTCAAACTCATCAAGTTGCTCTGTCCCTATCTCCCCTGTAAAAGAACCATTTTGTACATAATACGCATTTTGTACTCCAAGTGTTAAATTTTTTTCAGTTTCAAATCTGTCAAGTGCAGTAGCAGTAGGAAATATATATACCTCATTGTTTATATTTTCACTTTTTAAAAAATGGTTTATAGTGTGAATAAACTCATTTGTTGTTTTTCTTGTATGATTTGTTTTAAAATTACTTGCAATGATTTTCATATGATAGATCCTTTGTATTGTGTTGTAGTTTAGTGAGTGTCGTTAGCATCTCTTGAGGTATAAATAACCAGTTTTTTATCATTCAACTCTCTTTTAAATTTTATATTTAATTATTATATAAAAATTACGATTAAACTCTCTTTCATTGGTACATAAATAGTTATTCGATACAATGCACACTATATAAATATCAAGGCTAATAATGACAAAATATGATGTAATAGTTGTAGGTGGTGGGCATTCTGGAATAGAAGCAAGTTTATCATCTGCACGAATGGGTAAAAAAACATTACTTATTACCATGCTCGTAGAACAAATAGGAGCAGCTAGCTGCAACCCTGCTATTGGAGGACTTGCAAAAGGTCACCTCGTAAGAGAGATTGATGCAATTGGTGGAGAGATGGGTCTTTGTACAGATGCTACAGGGATACAGTTTAGGATTTTAAATGCTAGTAAGGGAGCAGCTGTCCAAGGGAGTCGTGCCCAAATAGATATGGATGAATATAGAGAATATATGCGAAATATCACACTCAATACTCCAAATTTAGATGTCTATCAAGATGAAGTGTCACACCTCTTAGAAAAAGAGCTTGTGGTCTCTGGAGTAGTTACGAAACTAGGGGAAACATTTGAGTCAAAAAAAGTGATTTTAACTACAGGTACTTTTATGAAAGGACTTATTCATATAGGTGAAAACCAATATCCTGCTGGTCGTGCATGGGAAGCTCCATCGACTACATTATCAGATCAATTACGAAAATTTGGTCTCAATGTAGGTCGACTCAAGACAGGTACACCTGCTCGTATCAACAAAAACTCTATAGACTTTTCAGTTATGGAAGCACACGGAGGAGATGAAACGCCTCACCCTTTTAGTTTTAGAACCAATAAAAAAGAGTTTAACCCTACACAACTCCCTTGTTATATCACCTATACCAATATCGAAACACATGATATTATCCGTACCAATTTTGCAAGAGCTCCACTCTTTACAGGTCAGATTGAAGGGACAGGTCCACGATATTGTCCGAGTATCGAAGATAAAGTCAATAGATTTTCCCAGAGAGAAAGACATCAGCTCTTTTTAGAGCCACAAACAGCACGAGCAGAAGAATATTACATCAATGGTCTAAGTTCCTCTTTGCCTATTGATGTACAAAAAGAGAAGATTCATTCTATTGTAGGATTAGAAAATGCAAAAGTGGTACGATATGCGTATGCTATTGAGTATGATTATATAGATCCTATAGAACTTTTGCATACACTCGAAACTAAAAAAGTAAAAAATTTGTATCTCGCAGGGCAAATCAATGCCACTACAGGATATGAAGAAGCAGCAGCGCAAGGACTTATGGCTGGTATAAATGCAGCTTTAGCTATTGATGAAAAAGAACCTTTTATTTTAAGACGTGATGAGAGTTATATAGGTGTTTTAATAGATGACTTAGTCACAAAAGGAACAAGTGAACCATATAGAATGTTTACATCAAGAGCAGAATATCGACTCCTTTTAAGAGAAGAGAGTGCCGATATGAGACTCATGGGATATGGTCATGAGTTTGGACTTATCAATGATGAAACATATACTATTATGCAACACAAAAAACAAACTATAAATGATGCTATAAAATTTATGGAAGATATTTGGTTCACATCAAAAAAAGAAAATTTAGCTCTTTTAGAAGAGTTAGGTGAAGATAAAATATCTGACAAAATTTTACTCGTTGATTTAGTAGGAAGAAACACCATCACACATGAAAAATTTGATAGACTTATACCTAGTTTGGCACATCTTGAAGAGTATCTCAAAGAGCAAGTGATTATAGAAGCAAAATACTATCGTTATGTAGATAAACAAAAGAAACAAATAGACAAAATGAAAAAAATGCTCACTCTTACAATACCTGAAGATTTTGTATACGATGATCTCCCTGGACTCTCAAGTGAGGTGATAGAAAAACTTAAAAAATTTACTCCACCTACACTTTTTAATGCTTCACAAATAAGTGGTATTACCCCTAGTGCTGTTGATATTATACATTTACATATCAATATGAGAAGTAAGAAACAAAAGGAATCCGTATGACTCAAAAACTACATATAGTATTTTTAATTTTATTGATGAGTACACTTACTTTAGGTGCTAACTCACTGCGAATAGAATCAGAAACATTAAAGGCTAATTTGAAAAACTTCAAAATACTAGATACAAGAACAAATGCACTTTATACACAAGGACATATCAAAGGTGCATTATCATTTCCTATAGAATTGACTTATGAAAATAAAGCCAAAAATGGAAAACTAACCAATCCAATCAAAATGCAAACTATCCTACGAAAACTTGGACTTACACTCAATGCTCCTATTGTAATCTATGATAATGGCTCATTTTTTGATGCGGCTAGATTATTTTGGGTTTTGGAAGTATATGGCTTTAATAATGTAAAATTACTTAATATGGGATATGATACATGGAGCATTCATAACTATGCAACAAATACAATCATACCTCAAGTAACACCGAGTAATTATATAGCAAAAGTAGATAACAAAAGACTTGCTACAAAGTTTACTACACAAATAGCGAGTAAAAATCCAAATCAAACAATCATCGATGCCAGACCAGAAAAAGCATATATTGGAGAAGTTTCTTCTGCAGTAAGATTTGGACATATTCCTGAAGCTATCAATTTTCCAGCATCACATAATATAAGTTACCAAAAAGATTCTTCTGAGTTAAAAACAATTGATAATTTAAAAGAACTCTATAAAAATGTAGATAAAAGTAAAAAGGTTATTTTATACTGTGCGATAGGACGAATATCTGCTACAAATTATTTTGCATTACGAGAACTTGATTATGATGTAGCAAACTATGATGCATCTTGGAAAGAGTGGGGAAATGACACCACTTTACCTATAATTAACCCATCACAAAAGTAAAATAATGTGGAATCGTTTTAGTATAAAAGTACAGCTTATTCTGTTTATGACATTGGTTATCTCTGTAGTTGAGATTAGTACTCTTTTTGTTGTTTTAAATATACAAGAAAAAGATACAAAAAACAATGCCATTTTAGATGCCAATACCATAACAAATTCTTTAAATAATGATTTGTTAAAAATTATTTTAAATCCAAATACGGATACTTTGGCTGATATAAATTACAGACTTTCTGCCTTTAAAAAAATTGAGGGACTTGTACTTTTGGATACTCATAACAATCCTATTTATCAATATGGAAAAACAACCGCTATCCTCCAAAACAAAGATGCTATACTTAATAATACAACTCTATTTTTAAAAGAGGCACTCCTTGTAAAAGAGAAACTAGAAGCTGAAAATTATATTTTTGGATATACACTTCTTAATATAAATCTTGCACAATATCACCAAAAACATAAAGAGATCACCCAAACTATTCTTTTAATTTTTCCATTTACTTTATTATTGGGAATTATTATCAGTATATTTGTAAGTAAGAGTTATACTCGTCCATTTTCACGACTATTAGAAGCGATGAAAAAAAGTGATCCCACAAAAAATGAGATCACTATAGTGCAAACATCTGCCCAAAACGAGATACGAGAACTTTTTGATGAGTTCAATATGCAAATGGAACAGATCAATAACTCGAGTAAAGAGATACAGCTTTTAAATGATGAAATTGAAGATACCCAAAGAGAAGTTGTATTTACTATGGGTGCTATTGGGGAAAGTCGCTCAAAAGAGACAGGGAATCATGTCAAAAGAGTCGCTGAATACTCTAAAATATTAGCCTTACATTATGGACTCCCTGAGTATTTTGCAAATATGCTCAAACAAGCAAGCCCTATGCATGATATAGGGAAAGTTGCTATTCCTGATGCTATTTTGAATAAACCAGGAAGATTTGATGAAGCGGAACGAAAAATCATGGATACTCATGCACAATTAGGGTATGAGATGTTAAAAAATTCCAATAGACCCTTACTAAAACTCGCAGCAACAGTCGCTTATGAGCATCATGAAAAATGGGATGGGAGTGGCTACCCAAATAGATTAAAAGGGGATCAAATAGATATAGCAGGGCGTATCACAGCAGTTGCAGATGTATTTGATGCTTTAGGAAGTGATCGTGTTTATAAAAAAGCTTGGGATGATGAAAGAATATTTAAACTCTTTAGAGAAGAGCGAGCAATTCACTTCGACCCAAAATTAGTGGATATATTTTTTGAGAATTTAGATGAGTTTTTAGCGGTAAGAGACCAGTTTAAAGATGTATAAATAAGACAATATTTTTAAATGAGCTAAAAAGTATAGTTTTTAAACTATACTTTTTTTATAATTGTAGCAATAAGTTTATCGCCACTTACTTCTGTAATTTTTGCAGTATAAATTACTCCAAATTTAATTTCTTCATCTATCTCTTTATCATTTACATAAATTTCACCATCAATATCTGGAGCCCATGCTAATTTTCTTGCACTTAAAAGATATTCGTGTTCGCTACTTTCTCCATCGACAACAATATCAAAAGTTTTTCCTATCTCTTCTTCAAGTTTTTCTTGAGTAATTGTAGAGATAATATCACCTAAAATACCAGCTCTTTCATCGATAAGCTCTTGTGGTACTTTATCTTCAAAATCATACGCACCTGTACCATCTTCATCACTATATGAAAATACATTTACTCTATCAAATCTATACTCTTTAAGATACTCACACAACTCTTCAAAATCAGCTTGTGTTTCCCCTGGATGCCCTACTATAAAAGTTGATCGTACAAAACTATCTTTTTGATCTCTCATATGTTGCATCAAAGCTCTTAATTGATCTGTACCTTTCCCTCTTTTCATAATTTTTAAAACATTAGAGTTGATATGTTGTAAAGGCATATCATAGTAACTATGAAAGATTTTAGAGTTTGCCATCTTTTCTATGAGATTATTGTTTGTGGTTGATGGATATAGGTATAAAATTCTAGCACTTTTAACACCATATATTTTTTCTACTCTTGAGATGAGTTGTTCTAAACCATCTTTCATATTGATATCTCTTAGATAAGAACTGCTATCTTGAGATACAAATGAAAAGTCATAAAAACCTTGTCTTACAAGCTCTTTTACCTCTGCTTCAATTGAGCCTAAAGGACGACTATTGAGTTTTCCTTTAAATGATGGAATAGCACAAAATGAACAGGCTTGATTGCAGCCTTCACTTATTTTGACATAGGCATGATATGTTGAACCTGTAACTACTCTATCATTTTCTTCACTTGCTAAAAATACTTTTTGCGTAAACTGTCCTCTTTTTTCCTCTACAAGTTTATCAATAACATCATAATCACCAACACCAGTAAAAATATCTACTTCATTTGAAAGACCATCACTGAGTTCTTCTTTGTATCGTTCACTAAGACACCCAGCCATCACTAAAACTGATTCTTTTTTTCGTGTACTATCTAAATCAAATATGGTATTTAAACTCTCTTGTTTTGCACTCTCTATAAAACCACATGTATTGACAATAATCAGGTCAGCATTATCACTATCATCTGTCATTTTGTAATCTTTAAGTTTTCCAAGCATAACTTCACTATCTACCAAATTTTTTGTACAGCCTAGACTTACAAGGTGCAATTTTTTCATTATAATCCTAAATAAAATATTTTTAAAATAAGATTATATTATATAGAATTTTTACTTCAACAAATATTTAGAGCAAAATAGGTATAATCCCGCATTAATACACAATGAAGGAAAATCATACAATGGATATTTTATTAGCAAGAAAAGAGCTTAAATCAAAGCCAAAAAAAGT
>Ga0193965_1000064_pt1 | contig 40751 bp, 80 predicted proteins | sample FB_8_MG_FD_140330 | JGI IMG/M metagenome (GOLD analysis project Ga0193965, IMG submission 140330) | Microbial mat bacterial communities from the Broadkill River, Lewes, Delaware, United States - FB_8_MG | ecosystem: Environmental > Aquatic > Freshwater > River > Microbial mats | place: USA... | reverse complement strand
TTGTAAATAAAAACTCTTATAATAAAGAAAAGAATAAAAAATTTTAAAAGTTATAAATTAATATATTCAATCGTAGATACTTTATTTTATTTTAAGTTTTTAGTAACTATAAACTATAGATATTATTCATTATGTTTATTTTGAAGAGTATTTTTAGAACTATAGACAATCAAAATAAACTTATAGATGAAATGTAAAAAGGAAATTAAAGTGAGGTATTTTAAATCAAAAGTTAATATAAAAAAGTTTTAAATATGAAAAAGATAGAGCTATCTTAAATTTACTTTCATATTTAAAAAATAAATTAATAAGAAAAAACTAATAAAAATATCTTAGTTAATCTTATTAATTGTTGTTACTTATATTTTAAGTATTTTTAAATTGGGTTACTATAAATTGACCACAAGCTGACTTTACTTCCGAACCAGCTGATACTTGAACTTTAAGATTTACAATTATGTCTTTTAGTTTATTTATAATTTTATCAAAACATTTAGTTTCTTTATGTTGATTTGTACATTCGTTATATCTTAGTATCCTAATTTCATAATCTTCTAAGTTAAATCTTCTATACATATTAATAAATTCATCAACATCTTCTAAAGTAGAATTTAAACCCTCAACAAACATATAATGAAATATAACATTGTACTTATTATTCGAGCTATATTTCTTTAATAGTTTAATAGCTTTAACAGTTTCAAGTACATTTGGAATAATTTCATTTTTAGATTCTTGTGTAGAAGAACCTATCGAATAGAATAGTCTAAATAAGCTTCTATTTTTATATGTTTTAGAGGAGCTATAATCTACATTATCTTTAATATAATCATTCTCATTATTTTGATATTTTCTTAAGTCATTCTCTAATGTTTGAAAATTATTAATCCATACATCGGATGTTTTTGGTAAAACTGTAGATAAATCTACACCATCCAAACCTATAGCATATCCATTATCTATAATAAAATCTAAAATTTCTATAGTAGCTTCTTTAACCAAAGAACTTTGATTTAAAGCATCTCCCATACCCATCCAAGATAATTTTACGAATTTACTTTTAAGACTAGGTTTATGTTTAATTTCTTGAACTATAGCTTCTTTAATATTATTAACTATATCATCTTTGGTTAGGTTATGGTATTTTGCATTTTTCATAGTTAGATAACAAAACTTACACTTAAACTGACAACCTGTAGAAACTGAAATAAAAATAGAATATTTATTTCTATCTTTATAGGCTATTTCTATATTATTATCTTTATCTCTTTTATTATATAGAGATTTTATACTTTTTATTGCAGTTTCTGAGCCATCTTTGTGGATAAATTTAGAAACTAAATCATCTTTACTTCTTAATATTTTCATAGTTTCCCTTTACATTTTTTAACCCCATTCTATTTATTCTCCATAAACTTAGTAGTTTTTCTATTTCTACTATCTTGCTTTGTCTATACCCGAAAACTTTAAATTGTTCTCCTAAATTCTCGTCTCCTTTAAGAGAAGAAAACATATATATCCAAGACTCTCCATTAGTATCAAAGTAAGATATTTTAAAACTACCATAGTAAGAACCTCCATCATCCATCAAACCTTCATCTACTATATTGTTTATAAAAGTCTTAATAATAGTATCTCCCTCATATACTTCTAAATAGTCACCTACTTTGAAATCTTTTGGTAGTAATATCTCTTGTAATTTATTCATTTCATTCCTTTATTTAACCTACACAAATATTTCATATCTATTATTTTCAACAAAAATCAATAGCCTTATTCTTTGACTATTCTATATTTTGTAAATTTCAATTATACTCCTTTATTTATTTGATATATCTCTTTTAAAGTAGCATCATAAAAACCATTAGGAAAACTATTCTCTCCATTTTTATCAACAAACTTACCTAACTTTGAAATCTTTACATCTTCTCTTTTATCGTCATAAATATAAATTATATCTACATCATTGTGATTAATTTTACCTAAAAATACAAGATACCTTATGGTATTGATTAAATGGTCACTAAATGTATCAATAATTAGATTGTTTGGATTATCTTTATAGTCATTAGTTAATTCCTTAGCCATTTCCTTTTGTTGTAATGGATGTTTACCTGATTCTGGATAGAATGTATAAATATCCTCTTTTGAAATATTATCTAAGAATTTATCCTTTTCAGGTGATACTGTTGCTATTAATATTGTTATTTTGTTCATATTATTTCCTTTTAATTTTAAGATAACCAATTATACCAAAAGGTTTATTAAAATCAACTTAATCTTTTCTCTTAATTTGTATAAATTTATAATCAGGTAATAATAGCCCTGTTAAATATCCTCTACTTTTTGTATTATATGCACATCCAGTATCTAAATTTATACTTGTATCCGAAATATAAGGTTCGTGTATTAAATCACTGTACCAATCAGTTGGAGAATGACCGTGAATATTTATCATATCTTTATCCTGTTTTGGTTTCTTTCTTGACCAAACTAAGTTATATTTGTCATCTTCAATAAGTTCTTTATTAAAATCAATCAAATCTAAAATATATGTATGAGAAACTATAACAGGTTTATTGTTAATTTTGTTATGTAGTTCAATGTATATTGGAAGAGTTTTGAAGTATTGGATATGTTGAAGCAGTTCTTTTTTATCTTTATATGAATCATATACTTTAGCTCCACCATTAACGAACCATAATGAGGTATTTAGTTTATATTTATTAATAGGTTTTATATAGTTTTCGGTTTCTATACACATCAATTCGTGATTACCTAAACAAACTTCTATAGAATTATCTATACAATATTGAACGGCTTTTTTAGAATATTTACCTCTATCTATCAAATCACCTACAAGAATAATTCTAGTATCTTTAGGAACTTTCGAGATGAGTTCTAAAAGTTCTAAATAGCTTCCGTGAATATCTCCGATTATGAGTTCTTTCATTTATTTCCTTTGTCAATAAATAACTCTATACAATTACCTACAAAGTTATTATCTTTTACATAAAATGAGTTCATTATATCTTACTTTATTATCAAATCGAATCTCACTCAATTCCGAATAGAAATCTCCATCAGTATATAATCCAGATGATAGATAGCTATAATATGATAATAATTCCTCAACTTTATTCAAACCAAAATCACATTCAAGCATTAGGTGGATTATATAAGTCTCTTCAAATATAGCACTTATAACTAAAGACCTTTTTAAAATCTTTTTGTCAAGTATATCAGGGTTCAATAACTCTTTAATTTTATTATTAACCTCTCTATATCTGTATTCAAGACTATTAATCAATTCTAGTCTATCACAATCATATAACTCACTACCGTTATATGACATAACAGCAATTTTTCTAGTCAATTTTTTAAATTTAATAAAATCTTTACTTGACTTTATATTCATTTTGTTAGCTTTTTTAGTAAGCTTATCTATTACTTTTTGTTCTCGTGTTTTCATTTTTACCCTTTTTTAATTTTAGTATATATTTACTCTAATAAACCGACACCAAATCATTCTCTAAATCTTTTTGAATAGTACCATAAAATTCATTCCAATTTTCTTGTTTACTTCTATATTCATAGAAACTTGGTTTATCTTGAATTCTATCTTGTATTCTTTTTAGATTTATTAAGACTTAGTGTTTCTTTGGTTTATAATCTCTTTTTTAAAAACTCAGGAATACCATCAAGTCCCAATTTATCGAAGTTGGTAGAAAATCCTCTTCTATTCATTACTCAATTATGGTGCTGGATATACTAATATATCCACCCATTTATTTTACAACCATAGTTGTATGACTTTCAACCGTTTTACACTATAAGAAATCTTGTCCATAAATATTTCTTTGTGAGACCATACCTCACTTGCAAGGCTTTTATAGTATGGGTATATTATTTTAAATTATTTTTCTATAGTCCTAATTTAATTCTTCTCTTTTTTATAGAGTTCGGAGAGCAACCTATTAATTTAGATATGATAGTATAATTGTTATTATGAGTCTTTAGTAAGTTCTCCATATCAATCGATTCCCAATCAATCCTCTTGCTAGATAATACTCTATGTTCCTTAGAGCCTTTTTTACTTTTATTAATACCTTTAATATAAGCGTCTTTATTATTTTCACTATAAGTGCCTACATCTAAATTACTTAGATTATTATTTAATTTATTACTATCTAGGTGCATACATACAAAACCTTTAGATATATAATCTTCCATTATGAAGGTTTCTGCCATAAGAATATGAACTTCAATACTTCTCCTTTTATTGTTATATATAATATTTACTCTAGGGTATCCATTACTTTTTGATATATAGTTTACGAGTTGTATACCCTGAGGGTTTAAAGTAGAAAAGGTATATACATTACCTTTTGTATCAATATAAGTATCTATGGAATTTTTAATAGGTCGGGTATCGTATGGAAGTATTAAATTTAACCCTGATAAACTCTTTATCTTAGATAGAGAAACCCCTTTCCAAATACCTAAATCATTTTTCATTTTTACATGTTTTTTAAAAATTAACCTCTTATCATTTTTCTTTTTAAAAACATCTTCTCCTAATAAATAGTATTCACTATAACCTTCAATATCTAATCTTTCTTGCATATAATTTCCTTAATCTTTTAATTTATTTATATAGTTAGATAAAATCACAATAAACTTTTTATATAAACTGAAGAGAATATGGAATACTTAAATTTATAGAACTTTGAGTTAAAACGGAACTTTATACTCCTTGTATAAAGATTTACCAACCATATATAATTGTCCACTCCTTACTTTATAATTATACTCTAAGTTTACTTAAAATATACTTAAATTATACATTTATTTACAAAAGTTCATGTAAATAAACATCATCATTAATTACCATACCACTTTTATAATAATTTTCATCATTACTTATACAATATTCTTTATCTTTTTCATGAGGTTGTAACATTAAATCTATACTAGGCATATTGGAGCAACCGTCGATTAAGGTTAAAATAGAGAAAGCTACACCCTCACACTTCTCTTTATCTGTAGTATTTTTCTGATTAGCCCAATAAAAAGATATATTTTTTATATTAGCTAAAAACTCATCTCTAACTTCCTCTTTGCTTTTTTCTGAACTTATTATAATCCTTTTTATTAGTGTTTTGCAAGGAATTTCACCTCTTGTAGGATTGGAACTGATTAAGCTATATCCCTCTACTTTGGTTTTACGGCTTCTAAGTACTCCAGCCACTCCTATAGCTTGTTTTAAGGCACAATATGCAAAAGCCTTGATTAAATTAAGAGTCTCCTAATTCTTTCACAAAACATTCTTTCAAATATTCTAAAAATTTATTTAAATATCTGGCCACTCTTCTAATTCATACATATAGTCTCCTTTGATTTAATTTACTAGCCGATGCCTAGTAAACGATACTTAACTATTGTAGTTTGACCTCGTTTAAGGATACTGTCTCAGTCTCAAAGATTTTTATATTCATAGTCCATAGAAAATATGTATGGACTATGTGTTTATTTATAAATCTAATCTTAAAATTTTAACTTACCCCATATTGAATTTTTGACTTTCCTGTTTTAAAATTTACAATACGACCATAAGATACAGTCGATTTATATTCTGAGTTAAATTTTCTATGTCTCATAACCAAATCAAAAAATGAGTATAGTATAGCTATAAGAATAAAAGTAGAAAACAGTATAAATAAAAATGACATTTTTAACTCCTTTTATTATATTTATATCTAATTATTATCACTAGAAATTGAATCAGACGAGCTACTATCTTGATAGTTATTTGAATTATATTCTCTATCTCTTAATTCATCTCGTAATAAATTAACTAATGAATTCACTTCTTAGCCTTGATACAGTCTTTATATTTGAGAATATTATCACCACTATTACGAGCATAATCTAAATTACCATACTCACCATCATTCAAATAATAGCAAGTTTCTTCTCTATATCCTCCCCAATTATTATAATCTAAATAACTATCCCCTAGAGTCCAACTATAACCTTTACTATCAGCATATTTGAGTAGTTTCATTGCTTGTTTTTGTGTTTTACAATGAACTGCATTACCTTTTTTGAATATCTTTTTCTTAAATTTTGTCATTTTATTTCCTTTTTTATATGGTTGAAATTTAAGTAGACCAAAAACTACTTAAACAATTTTTACGGTTATCGAGAGTTTTCATCCCATAAATGATATAATTCATTCACTCCGATGGTTTTGATATGTATAATTATATACTAACTAACCTTAAATCTTTATTAAACTTATCTATTTTTACAAGATATTTCATTATATAATTTTATCTCACCATCACTAAAATCTTCAAAAATATTTTTAGGTTGTTCCAAAGACTTCTCTATAGAGTCTTTCATATCATCTATATTATCACTTGGTTCTATATTAGGATTAAGATGTAGTTGGGGGCTTATAAAAACTTGTAAACCTTTATTAGCTAACACAAAATTACCCCCAGATTTAATGAATATATCCTTAGATGTGTTGATATATACACAATCATCTCTCAACTCTACTGAATCAACCAAACTAGATAATACATTCATAATATCTTTTTTACCTGTTATTAACTTATTCATTTATTTATTTCCTTATTGTTATTTTAACCACTTATTACATTTCCTGAACCCTGTATAAAAAATCCTCCACAACTAATAGCGTCTCCCAATCTAGCTATAGCTAAAGAATTGACAAATACTGTGCTTGACCCTTTTAAAACATTTCTAGGGTGAGGATGAGGTGCTACACTATCAGTAACTCTTGCTGTTGGTAAAGAATTAACAAATACATTACTTGAACCCTGAATGGATGGAGATGGAGGAAATCCTTCGTGACCCATTGCACTATCTCCTAATCTTGATACACCTGGCATTATTTGATACCAAACTTTTTTGTAAATTCATCATAAGTCCTAATTTCCTGAATACCAAAACCATAACTTTCACAACCACTAAAAGGTATTCCTAATTTTTTATAATATTTATCTAATATTGTAGCTATCGAGATATTATAATATTCTTTATTATTAACTCGATAAAAGAATTTAGAGGCTCTTTCATTTAAATAGTCGTAAAGTTTTGTGTATTTATCTCTTTTAGCTTCTATGAACTCTTTATTTTCATTATAAAAAAGAATAACCTCTTGGTAGTCCTGATAATCACGTGAGGCATAATATAAACCATATATCATTTATCGTCCTTTTTATAATACATAGTACCCAAGATTAAACCCAAACCAAACCAAGATGTAAATATCAAAAATATAGAACCTCCTAAAACCATCCCTTTACCATTACCTAAATTTTTATATCCATAATAAAGTATTATAGAAATCCATATTACTGATGTAACCAAACATCCAATTAAATATATAATCATTTTTCATCCTTTTTAAATTGTTCGTAATTTTTTAGAACTCTTATACCAAAAATATAATCAGAATGTGGACAAAAGTCTATATTTAATTTTTTATAATACTTCCTAAGGATATAACTAACATCAATATCTTGATGAATATTATTAAATTCTTTGGCTCTATTTTTTAAATAATTATAGAATTTTTCATATTCATCTCTCTTATCTTCTATAAATTTCTTATCATCTGAATAAAACATATCCCCTTGATAACTAGGGATTATATCTAATTCGTCCAACATATTATATAACATATACATAATTTAAAACTCCTTTGGTTATGGTTTAGTGGTAAGATATATAATATATAATAAACCAAACCAAGATATTATACTAAGTATAACAGCACCTATAATAAAATCTCTAACATAATTGTCCTTTTGACCTTTCTTGTTTATAAAGAATATAGCTATAATACAAGTTAGAAAGGTGATGATTACACCACTTAAATAAATTTCTAACATAATCATCGACCAAATATTTTTTTAAATTTATCAGAAAATTCTTTAGTATAGTAATTATCAATATTATCATTAATATAATTAATAAAACTGTAATTATACAATGAACTAGAAGGATTGTTTATCATAAAATCTACCACCGTATCATTATCTATACATAAAGATATTTCATCATTGTCAATTGTACCTTCTATATTGGAATGTTTACCGTTAATCTCACCAAAATATACAGTAGTTCCTATAAGAAGTTCCCTTATCTCTATATATTTATCTCTTTTAATTATAAATTGTTCCTTTATACCATCAAAACCTCTTTCTTCTTTCCATTCAATTGTTAGAATCGCTAAATCTTTTGAGGATTCTAAAGCTATATTCCTTAATAACTCCTCTTTAGATATTTTAGTACCATCATCTAACTCTATTCCTGTTTTTGTATATTTCATTTCAAATCTCCTATTTTATAATTTTTCAAAAGCTTATATAAATTCTTTGTATCCAACTTATCAATAGCTTCATCTAATGATATATCCCTATTTACTTGCATAATACTAAAAATAGTTAAAATTGTTTTAAAAGATTTATTGAAACTTACGACTTTTTGGGACTCAATAAAGAATGTTTTCTTATCTTCAATCAGTTTTATTCTTTCAAAGTCATCTCTAATATGTTCCTTAATATCATTTAATTTAGAATCAAGTTCTTCAAGAGGTTCTAAAAGTTTTGGAAATACTACTGATACCTCATCAATTTCTCCTGCTCTAACAACATCAACTAATCTCTCTTTACTAAATCCTTTAGACTCTACATCTTCACCATTAAATTGATGAAATAATACATAGGTGTTAGATTTAACTTTATATCTTTCATAGGTATTTTGATTTAATAGCACATACCCCTCAAAATTAATATCACCTAACTTAACATTTTTTAAAGATTTATACATATCCTCTATAGTATCAAAGAAGTACTCTTTTGGTTTATCTATTCCTAAATCTTTTGAATATATATCTATATTTTCCTCTTGTAATGTAGTTAAATCTCTAACCATTATTAGGACTAATTTTCTTTCTTTAAAAGTATTAACAACCGTATTTAATTCTGTTCCTAGTTCAAATACATAAGTTTTACCTTTAATAAGATTATTAATATTAAATTTAGCAGTTTCACAAAATAAATCAGTAAAAGTTTTAGTAGTTTCATCATTAAGAGGTTGATTGGCTTCAACCGAACCTGTTGTAGAAACTATCCATTTATTTCTTATATAACAATACCATAATTGAATCATTGTGCCATCAGTTTTTTCAAAAACTCTAAAATTTTTAATATCTAATTTATGATGTTTACCTATAGTAGGAAATTTAATAAAAGGATACGAAACTATTTCAAATGTTTCTTTATTAAAAATAATACCTCTAGCTTGTTGAACGGCTTTTATAGAAAGTGGTGAATTAGTTTGTTGATATTTAAGAAGAATATAATTTTCGTCCTCTTTTGAAATAAGCTTAAATTCATTTATAACCTTTTCTAGTCCGTTTTGTTTAATTTGATTTTGTAGGTTATTCATTTGATTCCTTTATTTTAATTTAGATATTATATACTAAGTTAGCTTAAACCAATATAAAATACATTCTGTATCAACAATTTAACTCTTGAAAATCATCATCTAAAACCTCTATAGCAGAACTAGAATCAGTATATTTAATATTATCTACAACTATTGATGGTTTTAATTCTAAAATTTCACCTTTAACCTCAGCAAATAAACTTTTACCTGAATCTAAATACTGCCTAAGAAACAGTAAACTATCTATACCAAAATTTTTAATAACTTTTATATAAACATTTGAAGTTTCGGTAAATACTACGAAAGAACTACCGGGTTTTATTATACCTTTTCTAGTTATTGTAAATTTAAAATCGAACTCATCAAACCTATATCTACCATTATTTTTAGAATTAGAACCATCGTATTCAATAATATCTAAAGGTTTATTATCTTGTGTTTGAGGTTGTTTTCCAAAATGACATATATCACCTTTTATAACTCCATTAGAATCTATTGATAGATTTTTAGGAATGTCACCTGAGATACTCCAAGAAATATCTTTGATAAAATTTGGAGGAGGTGTTCTGTTTACTTTATGGTAGAATGAGTGTTTTTCTAAAGGATTCATCCATCCATCTATAGGTTTTTGATTAGATATTAAGTCCTTGGATTGGATGGGCATATAAAGTCCTTTATGGGTATTTATATAATAAAACTACTCATAAGTCATCTCCCTATTTTTAACCTCACCAACAGTAAATATTTGGCTTAATTTTTTGATTAGTTTAATAGTATCTTTGTTATTATTCTTAAACACAGCTAACTTATAATCCCTTTGGTCTTTTGGAAGTTTTCCATAGGACTTTAGGGTGTTTTCAATTTCTTTAATGTCAGTAATCATATAAAATCTTTATTAAACTCATATTTAAACCACCTTTCTAGCCATTGATATAACAAGACCATCAATGGTTGTACTAATAAACATAGGCATAGGTGTACCTTTTTGAGATTTAACAATTATAATTTTATATGCACCTAGTGGTAATAAATCTACAAGGTCAATATCTAAAGTTAATTCAATATTTTCTATCACATCACCTTCAAAAGTGATATTATAGTCATTTGTACTCTTTTGAACACCCTTAACTCCAAGCGTAATACCCTCTTCATTAGCCTTAATAATCATTTCAGTCATTTTAAAGTGTCTAGCCTTTTTTCTAATAATATCGAATTGGTCTCTTGTAATTTCAAATTCAAGAACTTTGGTATTTCTTTCAGGATTTAGTAATCTATCAGGTAAATCTAATTTACCTCTACAATCACCAGCTTCTAACATTTCCATATCCGATGTTACATATTTAGTAATACCATTAGTGACTGAATCAGTAATTTTTAGAACTTGTTTATCATTTCCTATATCTTCAGAGGTAATAACAGGCTTTTTATCCATAGCAATAGAACTTGTAAAGTCACTAAAATCATACATTCCGAACTCTTTAAATTCAGCTTCACCTATTTTATCTAAATCCAAAAAAGCCTGAATATGATTACCCTTTTTTACTACCATTCTTGGGTATGTAAAAATCATTTTTTTATTAATACTCGTTAGTGTTTTTAGTACCTGTCTTGTTTTTTCTTCTAGCATTGTTTAAATTCCTTATAATTTTGATATAAGGAATTATATAACAATTCTATTTAAAAATAATGAGAAAATCTACAAATACCAAAAGAAATTAATTAATTTCACTCATAATATCCTCTAACCTTTTACCAAGGATATTATTAGCAAGAGACTTTGCTCTAGTTCTATGAACTCTTTTAGATGTTAAATCTCTTACTGCCATTTGTATATAAATATTTTTAATATCTTCTATATTTTCGATAGGTGGTGATATTTTTGTATTATAATCACCTGAAATCATTTTAATATATTGGCTTAGTTTTAACGAATAATCTCTAATATCTTTATCGAAGTCTTGCTCAATTTTGTAGTCAATTTTTGGTTCTGCTTTCATTTTATTTCCTTTTAATTTGTGTAATATTATAGTATATATTAACTTAAGAATAACTTAATCCATTCTCCAAAACATTAAAATAAATATCTTTATAATCAATTTGAACCAAATCCTTTGATAAACTCTTAATGTATTTGTCTAACTCCATCAAATGATTTGGACTCATAACTCTACAAATTTCTTTATTTTCTAACTTTTTATTCGATATATCTCTAAGAATGTTCATTTTATTTTCAAATAACTCTATATAATCGTCTATTATGTCTAATGATAACAAATTATTTTTAATATCATAAAGTATTTTAAAATCAGATATACCATTTGTAAATTTATTAGTATTATCAAGATATAAGTCACCATCATTTAGAAGATAATCAGCAAACATCACACCTCTAATAAAATGAGATAATTTCTTAGGACATTTAGATTTTCTATATAGCTTTAAGTCCCTTTTAGCCAATCCCAAATACGACTTTATTATATTATAGTTTATAAAATTATATCTAAAGTCATATAGAAATTTAAAATCTTTTTTAAATTTTGGACTAAATAAAACCTCAAAATTTATAGTAGAATCTCCTGTGAGAATATTTCTAATAAAAGATTGAATTGATGTAAAATTATGGTCAATATTATCTTCTTTGAATTGTAATTGGTGATGTTCGTATTGGAATGATTTTAGGTTTTTTGGAGATTCTAAGTAAATATACAAATAATCAGTATCTGAATTGGAGTTACTTAAATTGTATAGATTAGAACCTACTTGTAATTTGAGGATTGTGTTGTGTTTTAAAGAGTTGAATAAAATTATATCCTTAAAGTGTATGTTCATTTTTAATTCCTTTTTGTTTATTTTAACCAAAGTAGGCTTAAACGGAAATTAAAAAAAGTATCTACGATTAAATATATTAATTTATAATTTTTAAAATTTTTTATTCTTTTTCTTTATTATAAGAGTTTTTATTTACAAATTTTACTTTTTATAAGTTTTTATTATAATTAAATCATTATATTCAATCGTAGATACTTTTTAAAAAAATTAAAGATTTGTTTAATAGAATATAATAGTATCTTTAAGTACATATAGCCACATTCAAAACCTTTATAATAGTTTAACCCACAGTTAATATCAAACTATAAAGGTTTACATCATACTTATGTAACTAAAATCATTCTTACTTTTCAATATAAGTTTTTATACCATTCTAAAGAATAGCTATTCTTTGTATGATAAATTCTATAACACACAAAACCATCTAAGAATAAAACTATAATAAAAACTTATAAAAAGTGAAATTTGTAAATAAAAACTCTTATAATAAAGAAAAAGAATAAAAAATTTTAAAAATTATAAATTAATATATTCAATCGTAGATACTTTTTATTTTATATATTCAAGCAACTGTAAACTATAGATAGTGTTTAGATTTATTTATTCTAAGAGTATCTTTTAGAAATCTATAGACTATTAAAAACTTATATTGGAATGTAAAAGGGGGATAAACGGAGTTATCTTAAATTAAAAGTTAATTTTAAAAAAAGTTTTAAGTATGAAAATTTAAAAAAGACATTACTATCTTAAATTTACTTTCATATTTAAAAAAAGTTATCAAAAAGAAAAACTAATAAAATACTCTAGTTAATCTTTTTAATTGTTGTATTATAGCTAATGGTTACTTAAAATATTAGATATTCTATATAAAATACTAAACCAAATGTAATTCTTTTTCTGAAATAGGATATTCATTATCTAAATATATCAACATTCTATCTTCTGAATGCTTCAATAAACTATTCTTTCTATGTTTACTTTTAGATAAATCATCTACTATATCCCAAATATGAACAACACTTTTAGACGGATGTAATCTCATTCCTCTACCTATGGTTTGTGAAATACCTACAAAGTCTTTAAAAGAAGATGCTAGAATTATATGAGAGAGTTTTTTAAAGTTAATACCTGTTGATACAGTACCTTTTGAACCAAAAATTTGTACTCCATCTCTCTCTTCTAATAATAATCTAACCTTTTCTCTTGCTACACCCTCAACACCACCATAAATAAAGAATATGTTTATGTCAGCCATAGATTTAATGGATTTCATAAATTCCAAAGATGTATCTTTATCTAAAGCTTTAGTAATAGTCCTCATCATCTTCTTTAGATTTTCATCATTTATCTCTTGATTAATATAAAATACCAATGTATTATCTTCTTTCCAAGATTCAATAGCTTTTTTTATGGCATTAGGTGTAATCTTATCTAAAATTTCTATATTATTATCACCTGTTTTCTTTTTTATAGCCATTTGAGTTAATAGTCTACCGTGAGATTGTTCTAAAAATAGTATAAGAGTATTATTTTTTTCTGATAATTTAGAACTTATAGTGACTACTTTATCATTTCTTCTAAAATGACTTTGAACATAGTCCACCTCATATCTATATTGAGCTGTTTTATCAGGTTTCATAGAACCATTTACTTCTTTTTTAATTTTAGATTTTTCAACAACTAAAAATTCTTTATCTTGAAAAGGATAATTCAAAAATATCATATTAACTTTAACGGGAGTAGCTAAACCTCTATCAATAAGACCTTTTGGAGAGATTACTTTATATACCCTTCCTAGAGTACCTATAATAGTTTTTTGTTTATCTAATGTCTTAGGGATAGTACCTGTAACACCTACTTTCCATTGAGCGTTAATTGTACTTCTAACTATACTCTCTAAAACATCTCCACAATTTTGAGCCTCGTCTACAACAATAGCATTAAATTTATCAAATTCTTCAATAGGAAGATGTTGAAGACTTTGCCAAGTAGATATACAAGAATGATGAGTATCTAAGTTTTTATCATTAAATTCTCCACCAATAACTTTAATATATTTATCGAAATCTTTAAATCCATAAGAGATAAAATCTGATTTCATTTGTAGAGTTAGTGAAATACTAGGAACAACTAAAATACTTCTATTATTATTTTTTATCATCCATCTGAAGAATATATATATCATATAAGATTTACCTGAATTATGATGAATAACTCCATTTTGTATATAACTTTCAAATTCATTATCTACACTAAAGTCAATCCATTTTTGATTATCTACTTTAGTTTTTTTGATTATTTTTTTAGAATTATTACCATATTTATCAGTTAAATAATCACCAACTTCTAAATTATCAGCATTAATCCAATCATTATTGGATAACATACGATGACCATTAGCACATTTTATTGAGGACTTATCATCTAATATTAATTCATATCCCGTAGATTCTTTTGAAAAAGTATTAGTGATTTTAGTATAACCTTGTGGGTCTTCTACATATACATCCTCATTAGATTCTCTTAGTTCTTTTATTTGTTTATATGTTAGTTCTATTTGTTTCATATACATCCTTTATAAATAATATAAATTATATCATATATTAGCTTAAAATATAATTAAAAGGACAAATAAATGACTAACAAACAACTAAATTATTTAACAAAAAGAATGGAAAAATGGGACTCAAAGGGTAGTATAGAACTTTGGAGTATAATGTATAAAATATCAAAAAAAGATGAGTTTAAATTTCATGAAAAAATAAAGAAAATTGAAAAATATATGGATAATGAGATTGAAGTGGATAACTACTTAGATATATTTATAAAATATGTAGAAAGACCTAGAACAAAAAAGATAGACTTTAATTACTTTAATATATTTGGCTGTAGTGAGAGGGAATACGAAAGATATTGTAAATCAAAAACAAAAAATTTGAGACCAATTAGAAGAGATGTAAACTCATTAGATTTTTGTATTGAGAGATTTGGCGAAGAGGAGGGTTTAAAGGAATATGATAGGAGAATATATAATTGTGGATTACCTGTCCGAGTTGAATATTGGACAAAACAAGGATTTTCTTTAAAGGAATCAAAAGAAAAATTAAGTGAAAGACAGAGTACATTTTCATTATATAAATGTACCAAAAAATATGGATTAGAAGAGGGTACAAAGGTATGGAAGAAAAGACAAGAGAAATGGCAAAATACATTAAATTCTAAATCAAAAGAAGAGATTGAACAAATCAATATGAAAAAAGCTTCAAGTAAGGGTTTTTTACCTGAAGGAAATGGTAGATTATACTATATTAAATTTTTTAATACCGAAATAGAATTTTGGAAAATAGGAATAACAACTAAATTAGTCGAGGGTGGAAGATTTGAAAGTAAAAAACTATTTGAAAAGAAATATAAACTGAAATATGAAGTTATATTTGAAAAGCATTTTGATGATATTATAAATGCTTTTCATGAAGAACAACTAATTTTAAAAGAAAATAATCAATATAGATTTAAGTATAACGAAAATGGGTTCTCCTCGACGGAGTGTTTTAAAATAGATATTATGAATTAATTCTATTAAACACCTCCTCTGATACTAAACACTTTATTTTAGTATTAGGGTCTAAGCAACTCGTACAAGCATCAAATAAACCTCTTTTATATTTAATCATATCATAAGCACAAGATAATTGATAATCATAGGGTGGGAAAGGTAGGTTTAAAGTTTCTAAAAATTCCTTAAAATCCTTTTCAGTAATATCAGTATTTTCTGTAGATTTTTCATAGGTAAATTCTAAATTATCATCATTTAGAGCTTTAATTATATATTCTACCAAACCTTTAGGAAATTGAATATTTTTATTGATAATAGTAAATAGTTCTTTTCTTCCATTCCATAACCCTCTTCTAAATCTAGGGTCAAATTGAAAGTTTTCAGCCTCAGGAGATAGGAATGATAAACATTTAAATTTAAAATTTCTATCATCGGTTATGAGTTGTGTGTATGACTCATTGATGTCTTTTAATAAATAATTCATTAATTCTCCTTTAGATATATAACTAAACTATCAATACTATCAGGAACAAACCCCACATATCTTCCGATATATTTCAGTTCACTTTTAGAAAGTTTTGAACAATCTATAAATATCATTCCATCATTACTTTCAAGATTTAGATGCAATCCTAACATATAGAAATCATTTTTGTTATTAGCCTCTATATGGTATACAACCTCTTTTTCCAATATCTCCATAGTATTTACTAAATGCTCACTATTCATTATTTTCAAATCTTTCTAAGAATTTGTCTGAAAATATTTCGGAGTTTCCTGTGGAGAATAATGATATATTTCCAATTTTATTCATTTCTCTATATAGAAGAGCTTCTATATACATATCAAAATTATCAAATACTAATTCTCTATTTCTATAACCTCTTGCCGATTTTATGGTTGTTACGGTTTCAACCTCTTGATATGTCAATGAATGATTTTTAATGATATAATCCTTTTCTTGACTAGTACATACTACAAGAACTCTAAGATTTTCTTTAAAGGTTTTACCATATTCAGCTACTTTATTATACTCATCCTCTGAAATTTCTATAGATGGTCTCTCTCCATTATCATAATACTTTAGTGGTCTAAATAATTCTTGATATTTATAGAATTTTCTACCCTCTTTAATATAATTAACAAGCTTTGTAGTTTTACCTTTTTGTCTTGAAAGGTTTATGTATTTTATAGTGTTCATTTTATTCCTTATTTATTTTTAATAAAGAGTATCTACGATTGTAATATAATTATTTAAATATAATAAAAACTTATAAAAAGTGAAATTTTTAAATAAAAACTCTTATAATAAAGAAAAAGAATTAAAAATTTTAAAAGTTATAAATTAATATATTCAATCGTAGATACTCTTTTATTTTGTCTAAAAGTCCAAAGATTTTAAAAATTCAAAAGGATAGGCATAACTCCAAGAAAAACCTTTATCATCAATATATTTACCTCTGCTTGTAATCTCTTTTAAAATTCTTACTGTATATGTTCCATTTTCTTCACTCAATACACAATATTTATTTATGGTTGGTTTCCAAATGTTTATGATACTTCTATCAAAATTTGGAATTTTAATCTTATGACCACATAACATTTCAGCTACTTCATAATCTAAACTTTTATTCCATTCGGGTAGATTACCTGTAAATCTTCTAAACTGATATGCACATTTTTCATTATTAACTGTTACCCAAGTACCTAGTTCAATTTCTTTCATTATTTATTCCTTTTAAATATTCAAATTCTTCTTTAAGTTTGCTCATTTTAATTCCTTTAATCCGAATATTTTTCTATAAAAGTTTTCCAATCACAAAAACTATATTTTAATAGCATATTACTATATGTTCTATATCTTATATTATACCACCATTTTGATAATGATTTTGATTTAGATTTTTCTATAGTATATTCAAAACCCTTAAATTTTAGATACTCCTCAACTGCCAATAAATCATCACCATCTTCTATAGCTTTGATATAATTTCTTTCGTGTTCATTAATTTTATTTTCATATTCTATATTAATGATTATCTCTTGAACTGCTTCGTTATCAAGACTTTCAATATATTCTATTAAATCTGATTTATTTTTCATTTTTATTCCTTTATATTTTAAAATGATGTATCTATATCTATATCACAATTTAAATACCAAATTTTTCTTTTATAGTAATCTAAATAAAAATCTAATTCGGTATTAATTTTATAGCTATTTAAAGAGGGTTCATAAGATTTTATATAATTAAGAAATTCATTTATCTCATTATGTATCTTATTTTCTAACCTATCATTTACTTCAGTAAAATTATAATTTTCTAGTATATCTTTTGTATATCTATCAATATATTTCTTCAAATCATCATTTGATTTACCTTCATATCTAGGTATTTTACTCTCTTTTAGTTTTATACTAATCATTCTTAGTCCCTATTAATATTTAGTAAATCTCTTACTACACTCCAACCAATTTTAGTTCTATAAGTCCCTGCATTATTAAATGAGGAGCTTTCATAGACCAATCCTAATGATTTTATAATACTTTTAGCCTCATATTTTGATATAGAAACTCTTAAAACTATTTTAGAATTTTTCATATTAACTAGAGTATATTCATCATTATACTTAGATATAAAAGAATCGGCTACAATCCTATTATATCTTTTATGTTTTCTTGTATCTTGAAAACCTTTAATGATACTATTAATATCTATCTTTTTGTCTATTATTTTCACTTTTATTCCTTTTTTAATTTTATGGATAAACTTGACCTAAGCTCAATTTACGATAACTTGAACGACCTGATACTTGCGTAAAATAAATTGGACTATAACTAGCATATACGGACTTATCAAGAACCGATAAAAGAGAGTTTCTTAAATCTAAATGAACCTTTTCAAAAGTATCTTGAAAGTAATCATTATTTGATTCTTCATTTACTATAATAGTAATATAATATCCCCAACTATAACCAGAATGTTTAAAATCTTTATATCTTAATTCTAACTTAGATTCTATATTTTCTTTATTATAGGTACTAACAAAGTCCATTAAAGTTTTATCATGTAATTTTAACTCGATAGCCTCATCTTTGGCATCTTCATCGGCTTCTAAATATTCTTGATAAATGTCATTAAATTTACCCCAATTGGGCTTTACGAGTTCTTTTAGATAATCTTCTTTAAATTTAGCAGATGAAAAATTATCATTTCCAAAACTTGTAGCTGATGGTTTAAATTTATCTATCATAGGAATTGGCTCTCCGAATATTTCATACTTATCATCATCCATCCAAACACCAAATTTAATAGGTAGTTCTCTATATTTAAACCACATAATACAGTTATCACCTAGTGTCATCCCAAAATATTCAGAGCCAAAATTACTATATTCTAGTGTTAGTTGAGGTATTTGAAGTTCTTTTAATATATTTAGATGAGTGTTCTTTCTCTTTTTCTTAATTTGTCTTTTGGTCATATTAATTTCCTTTATAATATATCTCATATTTCATCAATAGTTTTATGTATATTTTTATTATATTGATAACTTCTATATGCTTTATATAGAGAAACTAAAATTGAATTATTAACTATATAGCTCTTAAAATATTTACCTCATCCTCATTAAGCGTCCATCTAGTTTGATAGACTTCATGACTTTCAATTAATAGGTGAAATATATTTTTATCTAAATATATACCAAATAAACCGTGTCTTTGGGTTGGTACTTGTTTGTTAAAACACTCCACAAGTTCACCTCTATATAATCTTGTAGATAGATGACATATACTATCGTCAAAAGTTAATTTTAATTTCTTTAGTTTCATTTCATATCCTTTTTTTATTTATTATACCCAATTAAACTTAAACTAATCTAAAACTCATCATCTTCTAAATCATTATACAAAACCACTTTATAAGGTTTTCCTAATTTTTCTAAAATATCAATCATATTTTTAGTTCCTTTAGATTTACCGTCCCAAAATATTATACCTACATCACAAGCTCTACCCATAATTTCATTTCTTATATACCCTGCTTTTTTACCGAACTTATCCCAATATGCTGGATAAATATCAAGATATAAACCAAACTCATCAGCATATTGTTCACCTAATTTATCAGTGCCTCTTGTTCCACCTGAAATAATTGTAGAGGGTTTAGTTTTTATTGAAGATTTTAAAAGAGAATAGTCATTAAATTCTCTTGAACCTGCTATAAGAAGTTTCATAGTTTATCCAATTCAATCTCTATTAATCTTTCTATTTCCTCTTCATCTATATTAATATCATTTTTAAGTCTTTTATTAATAACATTATGGATTTTACTCCAAATATAATCATCATCACTAGCTTTAGTATTTCCTTTTGATATAAACCATTTAGTGTTAAATAAAGGAGATGTTATCAAAGAGTTATGTGTATAATCTTTATCTTTTATTTCATTAGATAGATAAATTATATCGGAATCCTCATAGGTATATGTTTTAAAAGTTTGTGAGTTAATTCCTGCACCTAAAATTATACTTGGGTCATTTGTTATTGACACTACTTTTACATCTTTTGGAAGTTTTTCTATAAGATTTGTGATAAAATTGTATCTATAGTCCATACTCTCAAAAATAATAAAATCGGTATCAATTAAGATAACTTCTAAATCTTTGGTGTAATTTTTTGAAAGATTAATATTTTCTAAAAGAGTATTTAAACCCTCTAATGAGTTTAGATGGTAAACTTCAAAGTCTCTATATCCATTCCAATAATGCGTTGTAACAATATTTTTGAAATAGTCTCTTATAATATCATTTATAAGATATATCTCATTAGATGTGAAATCTTTTATGTTGAGGTTTTTAATTATTTTCATCCTTTTGTTTTAGTATTCTTATTTTTCATTAGAAGTGTATTTATATCCACCTCTATCTAACCAATTTTGTCTTTCTTTAACTGCATAATTTAATAATATAAGTTCATAATAACTCTCATTTTACTCTTATTTATATTATAGCATATTTTACTTGTGTACATCTTTTACTGTATCTATAGCTATGTACCATATATGAACCTCCTGTATTATAGTATAAGCTCACATAAATACCACCCTCAGAAACAGCTTTCACATCATCTATTATTTCATTATCTATATAGTATGTGCATTTTGTAGATTTTTCCACAAAAAATATATTTCTTTCATCACACCCAACTAATACTAATATTGTTAATATCAATAATCCAATCTTTCTCATTTATTTTCCTTTTATTTTATGTTATCCAAAAGTAATAAAACCATTTGGATATTTTTCCGAAAACTCATCTATTTTTATCGTAATCAACCTTACTTATATGAAGTCTTTTAGAATTATTTTTAATAAATTCTAAAGTTTCTTATTTGGACTTTAAAACATCATCAAGATAACAACAAGGTCTAAACATATTATTACCAAATTCATCTATATCAACATCGTAGTATCCATTAGATATATTCCAATGGCTATATATTAGCATATCAATAGTCTTTTTGAAAATTTAGGAATAAGTTTATATATTCTTCTACAATATTTCCTATGAAATAAATCACTATCTTTATTTTTATATAATCTCTCATATATCTTTGAAAGATTATATAAAAGTTCCTCTTTTTTTTAGTTTCGGCAACTTTTCTACCTCTATTGTATGTCCAAGTGTGACAACCCATTATTAACTCCTTTATCTTAATATATTCCCTAATTATATCCAATATAACCTTAAAGTTTCTTTATAATCTTGTATATGAATATTTATTATTCTATTTGTTACAAGTTTAATATCGTATTATATGGGAAAAATAAAATATATAAATAAAGTAAAATAAGGAGTTACAATGAAAAACAAACTGAATATGAGCTTTACCGACTTTTTGGAGAGTGACATAAAAACAAAGAAGAGATATACTAATGAAGTTAATGATAATGAGTTAGATTTATTAGCTAGTGAGTATATGAAAAAGATTAAAACAAAGTATATACCTATAGATTTAGATAGTGATGGTGACTTATCCATATTAGGGGGTATTAACATTAGAGGTTTAGTTAATATATCATTTTCATATAATAAAAGAAGAGGTGGACTTAGTTACACTATAGGTTCTACTAAAGACAGTGATATACAATTATTGTGTGATGTTCTATTAGAATTTGATAAAAATAAGGACTTAATAGAAGAATATATATCAAAAAGAGATGACATTATGAGAAGTATGTAAAAAATAAGTGAAATATATAAAGATGGTAAATAAAATACCGTCTTTATATCACCTTTTTAAAACTATTAATAGTTACTATCTCATTTTCAAAATCATACCTTAAAATATTCATATTTATCACTTTTACAAAAACTTAATATAACACCATAATCAATAGAATTATTCAACCAATCCAAGAACTCATCATAATCTTTTGATAAACCTCTATCTAACTCCAATCTTTGAATATATTATATATTGTTGATATATTTAGACAAGATTCTTCAAATTTATCATAATCAAGTGATCCAAACCATTCTAATTCACCTACAATATAAGTATTAAGTAATGTAGTTGTATACTCTTTGGGTTTTATTTTGTAAGACACCGATAAACCTTTTCTATCAACAAACTTAATCTTTCTCTTAATATTAACAAGAGTTTTCCTATATCTAGGTATTTCATCTTTTGGAGGTTTCTTTTTATCACCCGTTTCTCTTGCATATCTTTTATATTCTTCTACATCTTGTTCTAATCTTTTGGTTATTTTTGTATAAAATTTTTCATCAAAGCTTCTTTAAATCATAACTATCTAAAATTTTATTTATAGCTAAATTAATAACTCTATCAACATCAGCTGAATTTTTACCCTTTTCTATCAAATCTTCTGTTATAGTTTCTTTGGTATCTACTACAGAATTGTATGTAATAGTTTTTAGAAATTTATCAGGGACTATCTTTAGCAATATAGAAAATATTATACTATCGCTATAATTCATATATTGTTGATTAATATCTATCATTTGTATCCATCCTTTATATTGTTTAAAAGGTCATAATAACACCTTAAATCGCTTTAAAATAAGCTCTCTTATCTTACTACTAAATAAGTATTAGAGTGCTTAAAACCTCAATTAATCAATCTTTTCTACTTTTATATATTCTAATCCATCAGTTATAGAGGTTAAATATGAACTCTCATTTTTTGTATTTGTATAAAAAATTCTAGCAAACTTTTTACTATTTACATAAATATCCATATCTTTATCAATTTTATACTTATTACTACAGTTTTCAATAAATATACCTTCATCATCTTTGGTTAGTGTAATAAAATATCTACTCATATTTTTCCTTTTTAGTTGGTTTATTTAACTCCAATATAAAATACCTTTATTTTCTAATACCTCTATATACTTATTCATATATTCCTCAAATGCTTCAACCTCATCATTTGTGAAAGTTTCTAAATCATCACTATATTCATAAGGAGAGTATCTAAATTCACCATATTTTGTAGTTATCTCTATCATCATAGGGTTTTCAATAGAATCATATACAACTACATTAACATCTAATCCTAAATCTTTCTTAATATTACTCTTAATAAGATTTGGGTTTATAATGTTCTTTTTGTCAAATTCAACAGATTTATTGAAAAGTTTTGAAATTCTTAATATATCTTTTGCATTAGGTCTTTTATTAGATTTTATATTTACACCAAAATCACCATTACTAAACTTCATATTTTTATGTGAATATGATACCTTTAGCTTAACGAAAGTTTTATGATATAATTTAATCTCTATTATGAAATTATTACTTTTTAAATTATGCCAAGTTTTAGGATTATAATCTCCATAGTTATTGTAAATATCATAATAACCATATATCCTTTGCATATATTCCAATAGATATTTTTGATTTGTGTTTAACATTTTTATTCCTTTATTAATTGTGTTGAATACTATACCTTATTAAACTTAAAATAAGATAAAACCATCTAAGATTAAAGATTTATAATAAAAACTTATAAAAAGTGAAATTTGTAATTAAAAACTCTTATAATAAAGAAAAAGAATTAAAAATTTTTAAAAGTTATAAATTAATATATTCAATCGTAGATACTCTTTACAAAAATCTTTTCATAACAATTTCTTCAAATTCTATTTTAGGATATGCTTTATTAGCCCATTCTATAAGTTTTTCTTGAATAGGTTTTTTTGAATACCATCCATAATTTTTAGCTTCAATATCATCATAAAGAAATATAAGACAATTATCTTTAATTTCTTTAATTATGTTTAGTGTATATTGATGCTCCTCTTTCATATAATCATAAATATATTTTTGAGGGATATATTCAGCAGATAAAAAGAACTTCTTTGGTCTATCATTTCTAGTATTTTTGAAGTTTTCTTTTATTTTCTTTTGAACTCTTTTTATGTCTATTTCTGTATCTTTCAAGTAGTTCATTTTACTCCTTTTCTTTTTTAGAAATATCATCATCTAGGTTATCTAAACCTAAACTACTTCTATCATTTAGACTTTGAATTATCTTTTTTGTGGCTTTATTTGTCCAATTGGTATTCATATATTTTTGTCCTTTTATTTTAATTTTTCTAATTATATCTAAATAAACTTAAATAATACTTAACTCTTTTTTGAATAGTAAATATCATTACTTCTTTTATTTAAATCCTCAATAACCAAATCTAAACTTTTGACAATATACCCTTCATCGCAAAACTCACACTTATCTAAACCGTTATTATAATCATATACTATAATTTTTGATGAGTCTATTGTCATCTTTTTAGAATATTTGTATCTTTTCATAATGTCTTTTTTACCTTTAAAATCTTCATTAAGTAAAATCAAATTATTCAACTCTCTAATAATGAAATCAGAAGAAGTTAATAAAAATATCTTTTCACCTTTATTAATTCTTTTTGCCAATAATCTAGTATAAACTATTTGTTGCTTTGGATGGAGTTTTGATTCAGGATATTCAATTTTTACATAATCTTCCATATTGTTTATACAAGCAACAAGGAATTTATTAGAATTAACAATAATTACCAAGTTTCTCTTATCTTTTATTTTCATATTATTTCCTTTTTGACACAATAAGTTCTTTATATTCTGATGGGAATTTTTTCTTTAAAACTTTAGAGTATACATAATATTTATCACCTTTAAAGTATATTTCACCTTTATTTTCCATTAGTGATAATACTTGATGTATTCCTGTGTGTGAAATATGGAACATCAAATCGGACTCCATTATTTCCTCAAAGGTCTTCTCTCCATACATTAATATTAGTAATATATTTTCTCTTCTTTCAGATATAGTCATATCATTCCTTTTTATTTTTTATAATTATATCCAAATAAACTTAAACTACTATTAAACAGCTACCAAAATATTTTTACAACTTAGACAAGAATATTTAGCACCTTTTTGAATTCTATTATGCCTAATTTTACTAAGTTCAAATACATTACATCCACAAGTATATTTGTATTTTGATATATATTTTCCTTTCAAGTGGATAGAATTTGCAAATGTTTTGGTTGTTGCTTTACCATCTATTCCAAAATGAGAACATATAGCTTTAAATTCTTTTCCGTGTGATTGAACCTTTTTATATCCATTTTTATTATTTGGGTACAATTCCTTAACTATGGCATGAACTACTTCGTGAACAACAATTTCATTTATGTAGATTTCTTTATATTCTGATAAGATATAGGGATTGAATGTGAGGGTATGAATATAAACATTATTATATTTTTCTTTAGATAAACAACGACCTAGAACTCTTATTGAGTTAAGGTTATATTTAGTATTTATTATAGGTTTAACTTTGAATGTTTTTGATGAGTATATAAGCATTTCATTAATTTTCTTTTGAACTTTTCGTTTTAATATATCCAACATTTTAGCTCTTCTTTTAAGAACTTTTTGTTCTGTTTTATCTAACATTTTTTAATCCTTTTGATTTATCACAAGTATTATACCATATAGAAATGTCTTGAATATTATTACAAACACCTTTTATAAAAGCATCTGTAACTTTCCATCTAGTTTGAATTATTTCTTGTTGAGGTTTAGTCATTGTTTGTTTCCTTTAATTTTACATTTATTACTCCTAAACCACCTCTAGCTTCTAAATAAACATTGTCAATAATTCTACCTTTAAATATTTCACCTCTCATATTGATACAAAAATCTAACCAATCCTCATAAGGAATATTTTCAAAGTGTCTATCATAAATTGATACACAATCACTATCTTTTATAACTTTGTTAGTAACGGACTTCACTCCATCAAAAACTAAACCATTTTCTATATCTTCGTATAATTTTTGCTCATCCTTCATCTTTAATTTATATAAAAGACTCTTTTCTTGTTGATGTATATTCATCATTTAACCCTTTATTTTATATAGCTATTAAATTTAAGAAATATTGAATAAGAAGTCTGTCTTTTTGGCATTCAATAGTATTATCAAAATTTCGATTAACTTTTAGTAACATTTTATATAGATTATTAGAAATATTATACAGTTTTTTGAAATCTTTTATATAGGATAATGTAAAAGAATCATCCTCTAAAATCACTCTTAATATAGATTTTAATAGAAGTAGTCTAGCTATGTTATTTCCATTATTTTTAGAGTCCTTATATAGCAATTTCTTCTCTTTGTTTATATTAAAGAGAACTAGTGTCTTATAGGTTGTATTATTTTTATATATGCCATTTATAGATATATCTTTTAGTAGTTGGTTTGTGTTCATTATTTATTCCTTTTATAAGTTTCAACAAATAAAGACTTATCTAAACCATCAAAAATGGAATTTAGTCTATCTTTAATTATTATCTCATCTTGAAACCTTAAATTTAATTTTGATAATCTATCATAAAAACTATATCTATGTGTTTCTATAGTCTTGATATTATTGCTTATAGTGTTCCAATTGATAGTCTTTTGATAAAATATACCAATATCTTTAGTAAGTTTAGCTTTTGACTCAACTTGAAAATCTTTAACCTTTTTCTCTATAGGAGGTAAACCTAAATAACTTCTTACTTTTTGAATACCCTCTTTATTAGTTTTAGATATAAAATCAACACCAAATAATTCCAAGATTGTATTTTTAATACCCTTATTATCTTTGTGAGATACTAATTTTATATCTCTATCAATAAAATTATCTTTATTGATTATTCTCATAATTGGTTCAATAAACTGACGAGCATTTGACTCTCTTACTCCGTGTTTGATAAGTGTTTCTAATATATTTTTCATAACTATCCTTTATTTAAATTTACTAATTATATAACAAATCAGCTTAAGATTAGTTTAAATATTATCTACCTTATTTCTAAAATCACTTAGTATATCTTTTGTCTCTTGTTTTAATATCCCTTTACAAATTGGACAATCCATTTATTTCCTTTTTTATAAAATTAGTGACACATTAGTATTTTGTTTATATACTATATCTTCTAGTTGTTCTATCAAATAACCATCATTTAATAATCCACTTTGAATTAAATATATAATATCTTCTCTTTTGTAGAAAAAGCAATTATAATCATCTTCTACATAATATGCTGATAAACTTAACACTTCTATTCCATTAAAGAACTCCTTTTTATTAACCAATGAATCACTATGTAAATTTGTGTTAATGGTTATACTCATAACTTAATCCCATAATCTTCAAAAACCTTGTCATTAATTTCACTAAGTTCTTCTTGAAATTCTTCCTCATCCATCATAAAGTTATCTTTACCCTCCATATAATATACATATTTAAATAGGCTATTTTCTCCTCTAATTTCATAAAAATTTCTAATGGTAGAATCAAGAAGTTTTATGTATAATTTGACCTCATTTATTATGTTATCTTTTGAGTTATTTTTTACTATATCTTTTGCTATTTTGTTTAGTAGTTCAATTCTTTCATCCATTTATATACTCCTTTTTTAATATAATCTTAATTTATTAGTTATACCCTCTAACCACTTTGTCTTTAGCTTTTTGATATACATCTAATAGTTTTTCCTCACTTTTATCATATTCTATATTAATACTTGTGTTTGTTCTATTTGAGTTTATAAGAATAGCTCCTAAAGATGCGTGAGCAACTTGTGCTGATAGTTCACCTAATGGCATACTAAGACTTTTATTTACTACTATTACTTGTTTTGTTATTTTATTCATATTTACCATTTATTATTCCTTCATTAATGTATTGAGTATATAATATTTAGTTAAATCATCCAATTTATTTTTGAAATCTTTATGAAGTTTTATATAATCATCATATACATCATTATTTAAATTCATTGGTGTAAAATTTCCTATATTAATGTTATAGAATTTATAATTTCTTTTATGTTTCCTATACAAATTTACTTTACCTTTTCGTATTTTTATATTATCTCCCTTTTAACATTAACCATTTAAGCTTCTCCAATTAATAAATAAGAAGTTATTTTATAAGTAATCATCCCTTGCTAATATATCAATATTTTTTATATTTTTATTGATATATTCTTTTACAATATAATCCAATATCAACCTTATAAAATAAATATTATTTCCAATAAGTCCAAAATAAGCCAGTTGATATGTATATTCTTTTATGTTAAATACAATACTATTCAAATCTGCATAATAATCCTCCACCTCATTAGAACAAACTCCATATAATGGTGTACCTATATCGGACTTATTGATTGTTATATACCTTGAATTACAATCACTATCAATATCATAAAAATTATATTCTTCATCAAAACATTTCACAAACTTGTTATGAAGAACCGTAAGTTCCTCAAATTTTTCAGAATAGTTCTTTATATTTATTGAGCTTTTATATTGTTCTAGTGTATTTTTGATATTATCTACCATTTAGTTTTCTCAATAATCTCATCAATCAATCCTAACTCTAAATATTCCTCAGGAGTAAGATATTTATCTCTTTGTGTTAATTCAACCATTTGCTCATAAGATGTTTTACCTTTTGAAAACTCTGATAAATTTCTTAGAAGTTTTTCTTGAAGATATTCTGTTTCGTTGTGTTGAACTTTTAGGTCATGATAAGAACCTTGACTACCTGATGAAACTGAATGTAAAAGGATTCGAGAATTTGGTAAAGCAGACCTTCTACCTGTTGCTGATGAAAGAATATAACTTCCCATACTCATAGCTTTAGCCATACAAACTACATTAACTTTCTTTTTCATAGTTTGAATCACATCTGTAATGTTAGAACCTGCGTAAACATCACCACCACCAGAATTAATATAAATCGTAGGTTCATTATCATCATTTAAAGCATCTAAATAAAGTAATTGCATAATAGTAGCATTAGCACTTTCGTCATTAATCTCGCCATTAAGGAAAATAATCCCACTCTCAAATAACTTAGAGGGTAAATCGTAATTTCTAAGACCTCTTCCACTCTCTTCTATCACATTTGGTAAAAACATTTATTTCCTTTTTAATTTTGTTTAATTATAATATAATTACCACAAATATTCATATTATTAAATACAACACAATTATTTGAAATATTATATTCATTTGTATAGTAGTTATATATTAAGAATGTATCAGTTGTTTGTATATTATATTTAAATTGAGCATTTATTCTCTTATTTAATTTGATTGAGTTATTCTTAGGTATAATTATAGAATTATAAATATTATACCCAATAATAGAACCAACAAAAATGATAATCAAAGCAAATATTATATTCCAAATTATTTTTATTTTATACATTAGACTTTACTTTTATTAGAAGTATATACAATAGTTTTAACAGTTTGTGGATATACTTGGTGTATCATCTTTAAAGATAGAGGTTCAGCACCTAATTCATCAGCTGTTCTATCTCCTGTAGTTTCATAATAAGGATACGATATATAAATATCATTTGTCACTTTTGCAACAGCTTGTACTATATTCCACCAACGACTTTCAGCATAAAGTTCTGTTTGCATTACCTCTAAACAGCTAAGTATTTCGTAAATATCACTATTTGAACAGTCATCACTAACATCGTACCTATCTTGTTTTTGGAGTAATGTAATTATTTCTTGTTTGGTCATCTTGTTTCCTTTTTGTTTATTATAATGTAAATTTATTTAAAATATCAATTATATTTTAAGTCTCTTTCATATTTTGTTTATTTTTAGAAGCCATTTAAAATAACTCTCTTGAAACTTAATTCAAAAACTTCTAAAAAATTGTTTTGCTCATCTTCACATATTTCTAAAGATTTTTCTAATATTTTAATACAAAAAATCTATATCTTTTTGGACTTTTGTTTTAAAATTATTTGTCATTTTACTCCTTTATTTTAATACTATTACATCCATTTTTAGACACATTATTAGATTGGTTAGATATAGCTAATATCATTAAAATTAGTACAAGTATATAAAATATTATTATACCTTTTCTCACTTTCATTATAAAGTATCCAAATAATTAAAACCTAGATAGGACTCCATATCAAGCGACCTATACTTTCTAAATTTAAATATAGATAAATCATTAAATATATAATCCATCCCACAAGTACCTACAAAAGTATCAGAAACTATTATCAAATCTCTTATAGGTATTTCATTTTTTAAATAATCATTTATATATTCTTTTGTGGAGTATATGACAAAGTAACTATCCTTATCTTCATTTGTTTCAAATCTATATAAAACTATAGAGTAGTCAATATCAACTAATACTTTTATATCCTTATTGTTAAGTACATTTGTAAATTTATGTTCTTTATGTTTTATTTTTACATCAAATTCCATTTATTTTCCTTTTTTATTTTATAGAAAGTACAAAAATTCATCAAAAGTCAAAGATTTAATTAATAATCTTGAGTTAAGTTCTATATTTTTAGAACTTTCTATATTTGATTTTATACCTTTTATAGTATTTAGTTCATTTTTACCATAGTCTTCTTTATATTTTGTTTCAATTATATTGTCAAAACTTTTAACATCCATCTCATATATTATATCTTGAAGTAGCTCGTTCATATAAATATAAATTGATTCATCTTTAATTTCTTGAATCATTCTATTAAGATTTTTATTATTTATTCCACCAAGGTCATAAAAACTTTGGCTACTTGATTGACATAGTTGAATATCTTTAGAACCAACTACAAGATAACCTTTTAGAAAGTTATGTATATCATCTTTATCTATTCTATCATAATAAACAATACAAGAATATTTAGGATAGATATACTCATCATTTTTAACAGATATATAGTCTTCTTTAACCATTGGTAAATTTCTAAGTTGGTTAATATTATCGAAAGGGTTTATGACACTCATCTTTTCTCCTAATTTCTTCATCTTTCATTTTACTTAATAAATCATAAAACTCATCAATAGGCATATTCTTTATATATTCAATCTCAACAGTTTTATAATACCTTTTTGTAATATTAATTCTATAATTATCTACAGCATTTTCATAACCTAAATCGCATTTATGAGCTAGAAATTTTCCATCTCTATCTTCACCAACTCCTACACTTAATTTAATATCTTTCATTATTTACCAAACAACTTTTCTAAAGCTTTATTTTGCTGTTCTTTTATATAGACATTAACATCTAATATATCACCAGTTAAAATATCTATAATATTCGCCTCTTTATGTAAACTTAGATTTTCTAGTAACGACCTACTATGAATAGACATAATTACTATTTTACCTTTATCTTTATTTACAACTCTAGGTAGTAGCTCCTCTAATACTATAGAGTTCATTATATCCAAAGAACTATCAGGTTCATCTAATATCACTACCTCGGATTCTTTATTGGTCAAAGCTCTTAATACTTGTTGTAAAGTAGCTTCACCTGATGAACTTTTCATACTACCTAATTGAGCAAACATATCATCTCCGAAATGACTCATCTTATGTTTTTCATCATTCTCGACAAAATAATAAGACACATTATTAGGTTTTGGGTGTAATTCTATAAGATTGTTGGATAGTTTATTAGCAACTGATAATTCCCAATCTTCTTTGATTTTTTGTGAAATAGCTTTTAGGAGTGAACTTTTACCTGTTCCATTACCACCAACAAGTACATTTATAGGTTTATTGAAGTTATATTCTACCCCACCTAATATTTCTGCTTTTTTATCTATATTTACTTTCATATTTTACCTTTATTATGATATATCCATTGAGTAGCTTCAAATATAGCTTCAAATTCAGTATCTGATTTGAAATGGACTTTCTTATTAGTTTCTTCATTCCAACATATACATATAGGATAGGAATTTGTCCTTAATGCACTATGAAGTTGATATTTTTGACCTAACGCCCAAATTTTACATTTATGAGCTAATTCGTAGATATTTATTTGATGTAATGTTCCATAGTCATCTAGTATTGTATAGTATATTACATATATAGTATTACTACCTTTGGGTATACCTGTATTAATTGAACTAATTGTGACACCTAAAATATCACTTAATAACTCTTTATTTTTCATATTTCATCCTTATATTTTTGGAGTTAAGTTGTGTCTAATAATCTCTCTTTTAACTACATAGTCTATATCATTTGGACTTGTAATATCACCAAACTTCCAAAATAGATGAGGTACATATAAGCTTTCACTTACACCAAATTCTATATTTTTATTCTCAATTTCTATGTTAAATATAGTCATATCCTTAACTTCATCATAAATATATCCTATAAAAACACTATCTATTGTACAATATTTCATCTATTATCCTTTTAATTTACTAATTATATCTAATTAAGCTTAAAATTATATTCCATTTGTTAGTTCTATACCACAAAATGGACAAAAATTAATTGCACATTTTAAACCAGAATCTAAACATTGAGAATCATCTAAATCCACAAATCTTATATAGCCTCTATCTATAAATAAACCATAATTTATACATTTAACCTCATCTTGTTTGATAGATATATCTCCACCCCAACCCCACGAGAAAGAACTTATAAACTCCTCATTAATTATTGTTTCACTATCCTTACAGAATTTACACATTTTTAGTCCTTATCTATTAATATATTAAATTTATCTATCAAACTATACTTAACTATCTCAAATTCAGTATAATCAATAAAATCAAAGCATGGTTTACTTACTTTGAAGTGTATTTCATAAAGATTAAATTTATATAATCTTTGACATAACATTAGAAACTTAAAAGCATCACTATAATTACCTTGAATAAATGTTTTGACTTCATCTATTTTAGTGTCAGTAATATCATCCAAATTTCTACCATATTCAATGAGAGTTAGGTAGTTGATTTTAGTTGGATTTATAGCAATCAACTCATCGGTTTTGTCCGAATATATATTGGTGTTATCACCGTACATATCAGTTATAACTATATCGCCGTTTGACATAACCATAGAAACTCGTTGGGGTTCACCTTTATATCTAACCCAATCACCTAATTTGTTCATTTTAAATCCTTTTTTATTTTAATATATCTAATTATATCCAAATAAACTTAATTATACCTTAAATTCTTTAGCCATTTCTAACATTTCAAAAGCTCTCTCTGTAGTATCAGCTTCAAATTTATCTTCTCTTAACTCAATAAATCTAGGATGACTTAATGCAAATGTATCTTTATCTCTTGATTTTGTAATATCATTAGCTTGAACCTCTATAATTCTTCCAATTAATTCTTCTCTTCTTGAATTAAAATCTTTTAATTCTTTATCTTTAAATCCTGATACAGAACCTTTTAACTTTCCATCCAATGTTTCAAAAGTGATTGACCCGAATGTTTCTTCTCTTGAAGTTCCCTTTTTACCTTCAATAAATCCTGTAATTTTTACATCAATTTCAAAAGATATTTTAAGTTTTAATTGAGTTGGTGAGGTATGGTCAATAAAGATATTAGAATAATCCTTTAATATAGCACCCTCTAATCCATCTTTCATCCATTTACTTGTTTGTTCTATAACCTCATCTAAAGTATGTACTGTAATAGTTGGAATTAATTTAATATGTTTATTTTCTACAATGGTATCATTTAACTCTTTAAATCTATCAACATAAAGAGTTTTGTTAGACTTATCTTTAGGTCTGCTGTATTCATCAAGAGTTACATAGTCCCATAATTGAATATAAACATCATCGTGAGGAGGGATGGAAGAATTTATAAGTCCATTTCCTTTTGACCTATCTGAAATATTTTGAACCAACATTTCACCAATATAAACACCCTCTTTGAAATCTTTAAAATATTCCTCTAAAATAGGAAAATGTCTTTCCTCACCACTTCTTGAAATAAAACTAACCTCTCCTGCTTGGACTATAACTTGTTGGAATAAACCATCTGCCTTTATCTGAAGAAAAGATGGATATTTAATTTTCTTAGCTGTTTTTTGGGTATATATTCCACAACGCATATAAGGGAATTTTACAACTAAATCTTTCCAAACTTTATTAATTTCAGTTCTACCAATTCCAATTTTAAGGTCTCTATCAATAACCTTTAGAATAATATTAGAGTTATCTTCATTTAACGAGCTTAGAATACCATCTAAGTAGCTTCTAGCATTATTGCCAGTATAAGTTCTATTAGATAGATTTAAGAGCATTTTGAGGGCTTCTTGAAGCGATAAAGTGTTATTGTATTTTGAAGGTCTATCAACATTTTTAAGACTAATACCATAGGTATATGAAACTTTACAATAGGTCATTTTTAATAAATTTTGAAGTTCTTTGTTATCTTTGTATTTATTTAAAACCTCTTTTTTGTAGTTTGTTGAATTTGATTCGTTTAATTCTTGTAGTATTTTGTTCATTTTAATTCCTTTAATTCTTTTCTATATACTATGTCTTCTAGTTCTTCTAAATATCTATAGATTTTACTTAACTTGTTTTTTGTGAACGGTTTTATAGAAACCATATTAAATATTTCCTTGGGTGTCTTACCCACTACCCAATTTCCTAGAGTTGTTGTTAAATATCTTAGTATACGCACCTCATTTACTCTATCTACAATAGTATCTAAAAGGTTATAATCTATTTGATTATTCCTTAGATATTTTTCATAGGTTAAGTCACAACAAGAAGATATGTGAAGTATTTCTCCACTACCAACTTCATGACAATCGCAATTACAAATACTATATTCTCTATATTTCATTTAATTTCCTTTAATTTTAGAGTTACAAATAACCCTTTGATTCTATGACCATCCATACCCTCATAAAAACACATACTAGTTTGATGTAGGGAGTTATATAAATAACTTAATTCATTAGTACCATAATCATAATATCCACATAAAACACCATTGTATATATTTGGGTGTTTATTGGTATCTATTTCTTCATCAACCATAAGTGAAACCTTAATAAAATCCTCTTCACTATATCCATAAACAAATGCAAGTTTATTGGTAGTTTCAAAGTACAAGTATTCATTATTTTCTAATACAGCATAGAACTCAAATGTTTTAGTTTTTAGTTCTGATAATTTAATCATTTTAATCCTTTTTAATTTCAAAATTAGAACTCATATCTTCTATAATAATATCTGAGCCTCTTATTAGACTTCCATCTTTTATAAAAACTTCTTCTAAATCACTTTGATAAAAATACTTAAAAGAATTATCCTCTTCATTGTGGTCATTGAATAAATTTATTCTAGCACCTTGAAGAAAACTAACCTCTAATCTACTTGAATAATTATCATAACTGAAGTAAACGGCTCTAAAATCTAAAGGTAATCTATCAAGATGACCTCTGTTGTGACTAATAGCTGTAATTATCTTCATAATATTCTTAGCAATACTTATCGTATATTCATCTTTAAATTGAAGTTTTGTGTTTTTGAGAGATTCTATAAGATTTGTAGTGTAGTTGTGATTATTTGTTTTTTGTTCATTTGTTAATCCTTTTCTTTTAATATATCTAATTATAGCTAAATAAATATAAAACATTATTAAAGTAAAAGAGAGATTTAAATCTCTCTTTTTGATAACTCACTTAAACTTCTAATCTCTGATATAGAGTAATCCTTTATAGTTGAAAATCTATCAATACTTTCAAATACAAAAGGTCTTCCATTTACCTTTGAGTGAAATTCTCCATCTTTTCCAAATAGAGGCTTTCCTAATTTAATAGTTTTATTGTAACCCGGATAAGAATCTTCGCATTTATTTGTACCAATAAGATAATATTCTCCATTAGGTAAACTAAATGTAATAGAATCTTGTTCAAACTCAAAAGCCAATCTTTTTAAATCATCTTCTAAAGAACCTAAATCATTTATATCAACTACTATATAAGATACCTCTTTAACTTCAATAGCATTTGGTGTGTTATAATTTTCTATATAAGTACCATCTATTTTTGTTACACCATATCCTAATTTTAAAAGTTTTGCCTTTAAAATAGAACTTCTTTTCATATTTTCTGATTTACTATAAATATAACCTAATCCACAATATACAGCATATCTAAACGCTGATATAGTCCCTGATTCGTGTTTTTGTGTCAATCTATATACTCTTGATAAAGAGGACTCATTTAATCCACCCTCTAACATTAACTCTCTAAAATCTGTTGTTTCTCTCATTTTATAACCCCTTTATTTTTATTTAAAAGTTAGATATTTTACATCTATATCATCTACACCGTAAATTTCATCTACATTATCTTTCATTAAACCTGATAATTTTTTGAAGAATTTAGCCATTTTTACATCAGTCTTTTGAAGTGTTATTTTAGAAGAATTTGTCATTCTAGTTTTTAGTATATCCATAGCTCTATAAGAACCCTCTTGTGGTTTTAAATTTATCCAACCATCACCATCAAAAGAATAAATATCATCTCCTTTTGGTTCTAATATAAATGAATGTTTCATAGGGTCATTATTAAAATATCCACCTAGATTATCACTTTCATCACCAATCATACCAAATTTAACTAGTATACTATCTTTATAAATACCATAGTTATCTTTTATGGAGATTACTCCATTTGGGAAATGTTTGTAAAAACTTTTCTCTAAAGAATCTCTAAAGTCCTCTATTGACATATCCTTAGCACTAGCCTCTAACATTAACTCTCTAAAATCTGTTGTCTCACTCATTATATAACTCCTTGTTTTCTATTATCTATAAAGGTATTATAACAAAAGAGCTTTATATATTCTTAAATTGTTTTGGTTTATATCTTATTTGAGCAACTGTAAACTATAGATAGTGTTTGTTGTTAGTTTGATAAAGAGCGTTTTTAAAAAGTTTTTTTAATTCAATAAACTAACATCTTTATATTTACACACAATTTTAAGCTCCATAAATCTCATTCATCTATATTTCCTTTATTTATCCTTTAAAGCATTTGTAACAGCTTTAAATTCTTTCTTTAACTTCTTATGTTCCAATTTATAAAACTCATAAATATCTATCAATTCTTCACTTTCCAATCTTTTCAAAATATCTTTCCAATATTTATTAGAAGCTTGGAAGTCAATTATTTTAAAATTATTAGCTATTTGAATACCATATTCCATAATTCTCAAAGAATGAAATAGAGATTTTATACCAATATAAGAATCCTCTTCATCTAGTGTAATTTTCTTAAAAGCCTTAATTAAAGAATTAGAAGATTTACCTGAAATTGAACTTCTTAATTTTACCCAATCTAATTCAAGATATGTTACATATTCTATAATTGGTTTGGTACAAAAATATATCTCTAATGCCATTATATCGTGATTTTGTAGTAATTTTTCAAAAGCTATTATTGAATAAAAGTGTATATCTATATCATTTGACTCATATAGAAAATTCTCATCTTTATCACTTTTGAAAATAATTACAAAATCATAATCCGATTTACAAGTTGAAGTTCCATATACTCTTGAACCAAAATTATAAAAACCTACTATATCTTGTGGATTCATTTTATACTCCATTTCTACTATACCCTCGACAGCAGAAATGACCGAATAATCTATCATATTTTTATTACCTTTTTATTGATATTTATAAAATCAATCCTTTAAAACGAACTCTTGAAGATTTAAATCAAATATACAAAAATCTTTAATGAAAGTGTTCCAATTTTCCTGAGGTAACACCACAATTTCTAATGTGTCCGAATTAACTCCATAATCAACTATAGGATTTTGGTAGTCATCATAACCTTTATAGATAATTACTTTCATAGTTTTACTATACCATTTTTCAATTGTTTTGTTTGTTCTTCTATTATCATTTTTTATAACCTTTTTATGTATTATATCCTACTACTCTTAAAATCAAACTTAATTCGTAACTTTTCCAAAATCTTTAGAATTTACCTTATCTCTAAACAATTCTAAATACTTACCTATAGAGTCCTTAGTTGATATTTTACTATCCATAATATCCATAGCCTTATCTAAATCTTCCGATAAAACATCTTTTAACTCCTCAATAATTTCAGGATACCAAGTTGCTCTTTCGTGCCAAATATCATAATTCTTTTGGTCTAATAAACTAATAGTTCTTTTAAGTTTTCTTGATTTCATTAATTTAATATAGGTATCATCATTCCAATTATCTACGGATTTATTCACACTCTCTTTGAATAATTTCATAAGTAATTCTTCATCACCTTTAGAGACATCACATCCAAAAGAACTGTAAGGTTTATAAGCTATATTACTAGTATATAAATAGATTCCATAGGTTAATCCATTTTGTTCTCTAATAATATCATCTAAAGAGGTATCCTCGGCATAACTAGATAGGTATGAATTCCCTACATCAGCTACAACAATGTTACTAACAACATCCAAATTAACCAGTGTCATTGATTGTTCTGATTTATTATGTAGCTTCACATCTACATTTTTGGGAGATTTCAAGGCATTGTTATAATCAATCTTGGATAAAGGTTTAGAAATTCCTAAAGGTTTATGTCTAATTAATTCATTTTCAATCTTTTCTACGACCTCAATGGCAGTAAGAACACTAGAATCAAAAGTGACATTATATACATTTTCGGCAGAACTTAGAAATATATCTTTAATTTCTATACAATCCTTAAGAGTAAATGTTTCAATAGTTTTAGGAATACCTATAATATTATCATCTACATTATATCCACATAAAGCAGGTGTTGAGTTAAACCAAAACATAGTTTGTGAGTCATCGGCATATCTTTTAGCTTCATTTATAACTACTTTCTTTTCAATATTAAATTCTTCTTCTGAAATTTTATCAAGAGGATTTAAGGTATAGTTACAAACTAAATTAATACCTAAATCAATTCTATTCATTGTTGTTTGAAAGTAATAGTCAATTCTATCAAAACTTGTAGAAGCATTATAACTTCCCTCATTTTTAAGAAATTTCATTAGTTCTTGTGTAGTGAAATCTTTTGTAGAACGAAATCCTAAATGTTCAATAAAATGTGAGATACCATATACATTTTTACCTGTTTGTTCTTGATAGATTCTTTCAATATTTGAACCATATTTATTTACTATTTCAAACTTGAAGAAGTTCGTGTTGGGTAAACCTAACATATTGAAAGTTTTACCATTTCTATTGATTTGTTTAAATGTCTTTTTCATTTATTTCCTTTTTTGTTTGTGTGGTTAATAAAATCAACTAACCCATCTATATTTTCAAACTGAATAAAATAGTATCCAATATCCTCACTATCCATATAATTATATGAAGGATATTTATCTAATATATCTTTAGATACACACATTTGATATATGTCTTTGGAGGGTTTTAATAAGCCTGTATAAGTTTCACATAATGCACCAATAATATTATCTTTATATATAATGTCACTCCAATAAACTCCTCCTTGTGAACTGCTAGTATTCTCATAAGTTATATCTTCTATATTTATCCTCATATTAATTATCTCCTTTTCATTATCTTTAATAAACTTTTAAACATCCTCTTTAGAAGTTTTGGTGAATAACTTCCTAAATCAATTTGTTGAATGTTATTATCTTTAAAATCTCTTTCGATAGCACATAATATAAATGTATTATCTTCTATCTCGTAATTTAACAAAACTTCATTATATCCCGAGCAATGTTCATATTTAAGTATTGTCATTTTTTAATTCCTTTTAGTTTGTTTATTTTAATACTAGCCAATCTATAATATTCTAAATCCAATTCTTTACTCATCACATTTCTATCCAGTCTTTTGAAAACATTTGTTGTTATACCATAACCTAAAGATGAGGATAGTATTAAACTAGGTTCTTTTGAATCAGTCTCCTAATTCTCTATTAAGTCAGCTAATCTTTCAATTGTTATTAAACTTGTCTTTTTCATTTTATATCCTTTTAAGAGAGTTTAAATTTTGTTTATCTCTTTTCTTGCTACAATTATAGTATATTAAACTTAAATTAAACTTACGAAATGTGTTTATTTTTAAAATTTAACAAATAATATCAAATATTTTAAACAAGCATTAGCTATAATATAAACAATTAAAAGATTAACTATAGATTTTATATTTATTAGTTTTTTTCCTATTAATTTATTTTTTAAAATATGAAAGCAAATTTAAGATAGTTCTATCTTTTTTATATTTCAACTAAAAAATAAACTTTTTTAAAACAATTCTTCACTTCAAGATACCTCCGTTTAATTCCTTTTTGCATTTCATTTATAAGTCAGTTCCTTACTATAGTTCTCTTTTCAAAAAAGTATCTACGATTGAATATATTAATTTATAACTTTTAAAATTTATTATTCTTTTCTTTATTATAAGAGTTTTTATTTACAAATTTTGATTATTATAAGTTTTTATTATATTTAAATTATT
>Ga0193965_1000063_pt1 | contig 40974 bp, 41 predicted proteins | sample FB_8_MG_FD_140330 | JGI IMG/M metagenome (GOLD analysis project Ga0193965, IMG submission 140330) | Microbial mat bacterial communities from the Broadkill River, Lewes, Delaware, United States - FB_8_MG | ecosystem: Environmental > Aquatic > Freshwater > River > Microbial mats | place: USA... | reverse complement strand
TCATAATGCAAAATTTGATGGTATTGAATATGAAGTGTTAGTAAACATAATAAACTCTCTTGGTAGTAAAGATAACGGGTATTCAAAAAAACTTGCACAAGTGGTAAAAGAGCTGATAGTGTCAAAAGATATGGCTAATAAATTATATGATGAAATGGGAAGTAAACTTGAAAATAATAGGCAAATTTCAGCATTAAGAGTTATAAAGCAAAAAGCTTACAAATAGTTTAATTTAAGTATATTTTAATTAATATTTACTTAAATTCAGTAGTTTGTAAGTTTTGCAAGCTATAATTCCCTTATTAAATTAAACGAAAGGTTCTTGAATGAAATTTACAAAAATTGCAACTCCAGAACAAATCGATCAAAAATGGGTTTTGATTGATGCTGAAGGTAAAACTTTTGGTCGTATGATTACAGAAGTAGCTACTATACTTCGTGGTAAAAATAAGCCATGTTTTACTCCAAATGCTGACTGTGGTGACTATGTTGTTATCATCAACGCTTCTAAGGCTAAATTTAACGGTCTTGGTAAAATAGCAAACAAAGAATATTTTTCTCACTCTGGTTACTTCGGTAGTACTAAAAGTGTTAAAATGACTGAGCTTTTAGAAAAAAATCCTGAGAAGTTATTCAAATTAGCTGCTCGTGGTATGCTTCCTAAAACTAAGCTTGGTGCTAAAATGCTTAAAAAATTAAAAATTTATGCAGGTGCTGAACACCCTCACACTGCACAAATTGCTAAATAAGGATTAATTACATGGCAAACAAAATATATGCAACAGGTCGTCGTAAAGCGTCTATAGCAAAAGTATGGTTAACTCCAGGTACAGGTAACATCACAATCAATGGTCTTTCTTTAGACGCATGGTTAGGTGGACTTGAAGCAAAAAAACTTCGTGTTAAACAACCATTAGTTCTTTCTAAGCAAGATGGTTCAGTTGATATCGTTGCTACTACTGTTGGTGGTGGTTTTGGTGGTCAAGCTGATGCTCTTCGTCATGGTATCTCTCGTGCACTAGTTGCATTTGATCCAGCGATTAAAGCAATCCTTAAACCAGAGGGTATGATGACTCGTGATGCTAGAGTTGTTGAGCGTAAGAAACCAGGTAAGAGAAAAGCTCGTCGTTCTCGCCAGTTCTCTAAGCGTTAATATTCTTTTTCCACATTTTATCAATGCTTTTGCATTGGTAAAATTTCTATTCTTCAAATAATCATCAATTAATCTTATTTATATATAATAGCCTTAGATAATAAAAAGGCTTTCTAATGAAAAAAACGCTTATATTTCTTTTTAGCATTGTAGTTCTAATAGCACTATTACCGTTGATTGGCAACAAATTGATTGAACAAGAACTCGATAATAAACTAGAAGTTTTAATCTCTTATGGAGTTGAAGTAAAAAACACTACAACAGATAGATCATATTTAAGTACACAAAAACATTATGAATTAAGCGTTATTGATAGTGATAAATTTCAAACATATTTACAAAACTTTACCTCCTCTCATGTTCCTACTTATGTTAATACATTTATTGATGGTACGACAATGGGCATAGATATAAAATATAGTAATTTTCCATTAAGCGATGCTTTAAGTGTAGATATATATCCACTTGCACTCTCAGAAAAAAATATTAATCTCATAGCTAAAAAAGATTCAAAATTTGCTCTCTATATAAAAAATATGTTAGAAAATAAAACGATTCTTTATCATATAAATTATAATATTATCAAAAGTGAGTTTAATGGGTTTGTAAAAGATATAGATGAAAACTATACTATCAAAGATGGAAGAAAAATAATTTTTAATCTTAAGGGTTTTAAATTTAGTGGTGATGGTTTACTTATGGCACCAGATAGAATTAATTCTCAAACTAAAGAGTTTTCAATATATATCTCTGAGCCTAATGAAAAAATAAGTGTTGTATTTAAAGATTTGTCATCTACATCAAATTTTGAATCAACAAGTACATATCTTTATGGTGGAGAAATAAAATCATTTGATTTTAAACTCAACAATATAGATAATGATAATATATCACTAAATTTACAAAAACTTCATCTTAATGTTGCATCAAATACCCAAGCTAAAAAAGCAGAATTTTCAACAAAAACATCATTTGATAGTTTTGAAATGAATACTAAAAATAAAAATACTAAGCTCAATGGGTTTAATTATGATCTATTTATAAAAGATTTGGATAAAGATAGCTTTGAAAAACTTAGTGTAATTCTTGCACAAACAAACTCTCTACAACCAGAGGAACTAAATAGTGAGTTATCAAATGCTATTATGAAAATTTTAGCAAATGGCCTAGCAATCACTTTGGCAGATTTTTCAGTTAAAAAAATTGATTATTTAGATGAAAAAGGGATGGATGGGTTTAGTGTGAAAACTAATTTAGTAATAACAAAAGATGAAATCTTGCTGCAAAACAGTAATAAAATATCAAATTCAGCAGTTGATAATATAGCTTTAGATTCATCAATGAAAATTTCTAAAAAATTATTTTTAGCTATAAAAAAAGAGTTTCCTCTTCTTATGTTAGTAGAAGCGTATGCAAAAGATTCTGCAGAGTTTTTAGTATATGATACTGAGATAAAAGATAATAAGTTTATTGTAAATGGGAAACAACTCCGATAGATGTTGAGATATATATTTATATTTTTTTTGGGAGTAGAGCTTTTTAGTTCAACTTTGCATCTAGCAACATCTACAAACCCATCAAGAATCAATCCAATTTTAGCTACAGATTCATCATCATCTGAGATAGCGAGTTTTATTTTTAATGGTTTAGTCAAATACGACAAAGATTCGTCAACAATTATTTGTGATTTGGCAGAAGATTTTTATTATGAAAATAATACAACACTGATTTTTAAACTAAAAAAAAATGTAAAATGGCATGATGGTGTAGAGTTTAGTGCAAACGATGTACTTTTTACTTACCAGACATTAATGTCACCAACCGTAGTATCACCCTATAGTGCGAACTTTAGATTTGTAAAAAGTGTAGAGATTATTGATAAATATACTCTCAAAGTGATATATAAACAAGCATATTTTAAATCATTAGAAACATGGATGATGGGGATACTCCCATATCATGTATTAAAAGATGAAAAAAATCTTATGAGTAGTAGTTTTAATACAAAACCCATTGGAACTGGAGCTTATAAACTCTATCAATTAGAACATTCAAAAAATATTATTCTTATTGCGAATGATAACTATTTTGAGGGAAAAGCAAAAATTCAAAGAATTTCTTTTCATGTAATTGCAGATTCTTTAACAAGATTTTTAATGTTAAAATCCTCAGCACTTGATATAGGCTCTATTGACCCAATACAGTATGAAAGACAGCTAGAGAAAAGTTTTTTTGATAGTTTTAATGTGTATGAAAATATTAGTCGTTCATACACATATTTGGGTTTTAATTTGCGACGAGAAAAGTTTAAAAATTCAAATGTTAGAAAAGCGTTATCTCTTGCAATAAATAGAGACGAGATTGTTGATATTTTATTTTTTAAACATGCTAAAGTTTGTACAGGTCCATTTCTCCCCGGAACAAAAGCTTTTAATCATAAAGTGAAAGCTCCTAAACAAAATAAAAAAGAGGCAATTAGACTTTTAAAAGAGGCAGGATATGATGAAAAGAATCCATTTACTTTTGAGATTGTCACATCAAATTCTAGCGCAGTTAGACCTTATGCTGCACAGATTCTGCAGCATCAATTAAAGCAAGTTGGTGTTATTGTAACACTTAGAGTGATGGAGTGGCAGGCATTTTTAAATATGGTTGTTTTCCCAAATGAATTTGATTCTGTTTTATTAGGCTGGGGCTTATCACCAACTCCAGACCCATATCAGTTTTGGCACAGCGATAGTGATAAAAAAGGTGGATTTAACCTTATTGGATACAGTAATCCACTTATAGATAAAATGATAGAAGAATCACAAACAATAATAGATGACAAAGAGTTATCAAAAAAGTGGAAAAAAATGTTTAAAATAATAGTAGAAGACAATCCATATCTTTTTTTATATATACCAAATAGTATAACAACAGTAAATAAAGATATTAAAAATATTGAACCGAGTTCAAGTGGAATTTGGCACAATTATATAAAATGGGAGAAATAAATGGTCATATTGTTTGATTTAGATGGAACACTTATAGATTCAACAGATGCAATACTAGAGAGTTTCCACCACTCTTTTGATATACATAACATTGCTCATCCAGATGATGAATCTATAAAAAAACTTATAGGGTATCCACTTGATGTGATGTATGTAGAATTGGGTGTTGATAAAAAGATAGCATGGGATTTAGTAGCGACTTATAAAGAGTACTATAGAAAAATATCAACACAAAAAACTTATCTATTAGAATCTGCAAAAGAAGCGGTAATTAAAGCGAATCAATTTGCTACGCTAGGGATTGTAACAACAAAAACAGGATTATATTCCCGTGAATTAATGGAACATTTTGCATTGATGGATTATTTTGAAGTTTTGATAGGTCGTGAAAATGTAACAAAACCTAAGCCAGATGCAGAGCCTATTTTAAAAGCTATGGAATCTTTGGATTGTAAAAATAAAGAGATATGGATGATAGGGGATACAAAACTAGATTTAATATCAGCAAAAAATGCAGGTATTAAATCTATTGGTGTTTTAAGTGGGTATGATAATTTAAGTGCATTAGAGAATTTAACAGATGTGATATTTGACGATGCACTTGAAGCTGTTGAGTATTTACAAAAGAGGAAAAAATAACACACATTAGACAGTAAATCACATACTCAGAATGTTTCAAGCTATATTTAAGTGCTGGTTGCATAAAATATACGAAATTACAAATGATAGAAAAAAATTAAAAAATTTCTTGAACAAACTTAAGGAGAATTTATGCTAGAAATTAGATGGCATAGTCGTGCTGGACAAGGTGCCGTGACAGGTGCTAAAGGTTTAGCAGATGTTATTTCAACTACAGGTAAACATGTACAAGCTTTTGCATTTTATGGATCAGCTAAGCGTGGAGCTGCAATGACTGCATACAATCGTGTTGCTGATAAAGTTATTATGAACCATGAAAAATATATGGAACCAGATTTTGTTTTTGTAATTGACCCTGCATTAGTTTTTACTTCTGATGTTACTATTAATCACAAAGATACTACAAAGTATATTATCACTACTCACTTAAGTACTGAAGAGTTAGTAAAGGCTCAGCCTAAACTTGCAGGTAAAGAAGTTTATACAGTTGACTGTATTAAGATTGCTCAAGAAACTATTGGTCGTCCTATTCCAAATACACCAATGCTTGGTGCATTTATGAAAATTTCTGAGATGTACGATATAGCATTCTTTAAAGAAAGTATGCAAAGAGTACTTGCTAAACTACCACAGAAGATTGTTGATGCAAACATGGTTGCAATTCAACGAGCTTATGATGAAGTAAAATAAGGAGCTGATGATGGCAAATACAGGTTGGGACGAATTTGAAATCGGAGCTATGCTTCGTTCGTTTGATGGAAAAATAGATGATATAGCTGGAACAGCTCAAGAAGATCGTGCATATTCACAAAATAACTCTTTTTCAGCAAGTGTTGCTGATTGGAGAATTGAAAAACCAGTTTTCAACAAAGACTATTGTATAGATTGTCAATTTTGTTGGATCTATTGTCCAGATATGTCAATTATCTCTAGAGATAAGAAATTAGTTGGTGTAGATATGGATCACTGTAAAGGTTGTGGAATCTGTGTAGAGGTTTGTCCTACAAACCCTAAATCACTTTTAATGTTCCCAGAACATGCAGAAGAAGAAGCAGAGTTAGCACAATGGCCTGCGAAAGATGAGGAGAAATAATAATGGCATTTGATAAAATGGAATTAAGAGATATTGAAGTATGGGATGGTAACTTTGCAGCTGCTCAAGCATTAAGACAGTGTCAAGTTGATGTTGTTGCTGCTTACCCTATTACTCCGTCAACTCCAATTGTTGAAGGTTATGCAAAATTTCAAGCTGATAACCATATTGAGGGTGAATATGTAATGGTAGAATCTGAGCATGCTGCAATGTCTGCATGTATCGGTGCTGCTGCTGCTGGTGGTCGTGTTGCAACGGCTACTTCTTCTCAAGGTTTTGCATTAATGGTTGAGACTCTTTATCAATCATCAGGTATGCGTTTACCAATCGTTTTAAATGTTGTTAATCGTGCACTTGCTGCTCCATTAAATGTTAATGGTGACCACTCTGATATGTATCTTGGTCGTGATTCTGGTTGGATTCAGTTTGATGCTTATTGTCCACAAGATGCTTATGATTTAAACTTCATAGCATTTAAAGTTTCTGAAGATCATGATGTAAGATTACCAGCTATGGTTCACCAAGATGGTTTCATGACTTCTCATACTGCACAAGGTGTTACAACTTTAACTGATGATGAGGGTTATGGATTTGTTGGTGATTATAAACCAATGAATGATATGCTTGATTTTGAGCATCCAGTTACTCATGGTGTTCAAACTGAAGAAGATTGGCATTTTGAGCATAAAGCTCGTCAACATAATGATTTAATGACTAAAGTATTACCAAAAATTCAAACTGCATTTGATGATTTTGAAAAACTTTCAGGTCGTAAATATAATATAGTTGAAAGTTACGATATGGATGATGCTGATGTAGCAGTTGTTTGTATGGGTACTTCAGTTGAAACTGCTCGTGAAGTTGCAGGTGAGATGAGAGAAAAAGGAATCAAAGCTGGTGTTGTAGGAATTCGTGTAATTCGTCCATTCCCATTCTTCCAGATTCAAGAAGCTCTTAAAGGTGTTAAAGCTATTGCTACACTAGATCGTTCAGCTCCTGGTGGAACTGCTGGTATGTTATTTAATGAGATGGCTGGTTGTTTATTTAATGAAGCAGAGCGTCCATTACTTTCTGGTAAAATTTATGGTCTTGGTGGTCGTGACTTAACTAAAGCTCATTTAGTTGATTTATTTACAGAGTTACAAGCTAATGTTGATGCTGGTAAAGTATTAACTCCATTACAACAGTTTATCGGTGTTCGTGGACCGAAACTATCATTTTTATAAGGAGAAACTATGAGCGAAATGAAAAAAATTAAAAATTTAAAAGAGTTTTCAACATCAGCTGACCGTTTTGAAGGTGCAAACCTTTTATGTCCTGGTTGTGCACACTCTATTATTGTTCGTGAAGTACTAAATGCAACAAATGATGATTTAGTTCTTTCTGCATCAACAGGTTGTCTTGAAGTTTGTACAGCAGTTTATCCTTACACTTCATGGGATGCTTCTTGGATACATATTGGTTTTGAAAATGGTTCAACAGCTGTTGCTGGTGCTGAATCTATGTACAAAGCGTTAAAAACTAAAGGTCGCCTAAAGCAACCTGAGCGTAACCCTAAATTTGTATCTTTTGCAGGTGATGGTGCTTCTTATGATATCGGTTTCCAATGGATTTCTGGTTGTATGGAGCGTGGTCATAATATTATGCATGTTGTACTTGATAATGAGGTTTATGCTAATACTGGTGGACAAAGATCATCTTCTACACCAATTGGTGGTAGTAACACTACAACTCCAGCTGGTACTCACTCTTATGGTGAAAAGAAAAATAAAAAAGATATGCTATCAATCATGGCAGCTCATAATATTCCATATGCAGCACAAGTTGCTCCAAATAAATGGAAAGATATGGTGAAGAAAATTCAACACGGTTTTTCTGTAGATGGTCCAGTATTTATTAATGCTGTTTCTCCATGTACAACTGAGTGGAAATTTGACCCTAAAGACACTATGATGTTAGCTGATTTATCGACAGATTCTTTAGTTTTCCCACTTTACGAAATTATTGATGGTCATGAGTTAAACATTACATATAGACCAAAAAATATAGTTCCAGTTGAAGAGTATTTAGCTGCACAAGGTCGTTTCAAGCACCTTTTCAAAGATCAGTATAAACACATGATCAAAGAGTGGCAAGAACGCGTTGATGCAAACTGGGCATACCTAAACAAAAGAGAAGAAGCTCGCGTATAAGCGAAAACTTCTAGCTTCGGCAAACATTGCACAAAAATCTGACTCTCCGTGTACTATAGTACACTGTCGGTCAGATATTTTGCACAATCTTCACCAAATCTAAAACTTTTTTGGATTTCAATTTAATTTATTTTAAAAAATAAACTTACAATTTCAAAAACTAACTTTTCAACTTCAACAAACATAAATTATAAAACGATAAAATACTTCAATATAATAGATATAAAATCAAGGAAATTACAATGCCATTATTAGATTCATTTACAGTTGACCATACAATTATGCCTGCTCCTGCAGTTCGTCGTGCTAAGGGAATGAGAACTCCTAGTGGAGATGATATTACAGTTTTTGATTTGCGTTTTGTAAAACCAAATAAAGAGATGCTTTCTTCTGAGGGGATTCATACGCTAGAACATCTATTTGCTGGATTTATTAGAGAACATTTAAACTCTAAAAAAGTTGAAATTATTGATGTTTCACCTATGGGTTGTAGAACAGGATTTTATATGTCAGTGCTTGGAACTCCAAGTGAGAAAAAAGTTGCTAAAGCTTGGAAAAAATCTATGGAAGATATTTTAAAAGTTAAAAAGAAAAAAGATATTCCTGAATTAAATGTATATCAATGTGGAACTTATAAGATGCATTCGTTAAAAGATGCTAAATCTATTGCAAGGAATGTATTAAGCAAGAAAATAGCTATTATGGATAATGATGCTTTAAAATTAGATTTAAGTAAGGTTGGACAATAAAATGTTTATTTTACTTCCAATGGATTCTGATAATACTGAGGAATCAAAACTAGTAAAACTTGAAGATGTAAAAGTTTGGGTACAACTTCAAATAGAAGATGGAAAGGTAGTAAATACTTTTACATCTGTTGAAAAAGATGGGTTTGAAAATTTTTCTGAGTGTGTTGTAGTAATAAATGACACTGAGTATGTATGGCCATTTATGGAACTTTCTATGATGGTTTTAGTAGCACATACCCAAAGATATATAGATGATATTGTAGAAGCATATATCTTTAAAGAATTACACGACTTAGCTTATTAAATATGTCTGATTTAAAACAATTTTTAGAACTTTTTAATCCGTATCCTGGAAATACATATCTTGAAATAAGTAATGGTGTAAGTGAAACAACTATAGCTTTAGAAAATTTATTGAGTAAAGTGGATGGCAATTTAGATTTAGTTATTTATAGTGATGAAGAGAGTGACTTAAAAGCTAAATTTCCAAATTCAAAAATTCAACAAATAAATGATTTATCAAAACCTTTTAGAGCAATGCCCAGAAGTGCAGATATAGTAATATTAAAAGATTTTTTACATCTTCATACTAATCAAGATATGATTATTAAAACAGCTTACACAGCATTAGCAAATACTGCAGAAATTATTATAATGCAAAAAAAAGGTACTATGGATATTGAAAAAACTTATGAGATGTTTGAGAGATTAGAATTTCGTGCAGCAAATTATATAGATGTACTACCTGAATATGATTTAGTGATGGCAAAAAAAATGCATATGTGGGGTAATGGTTTATAGTGGATAATTTTAACAATGAATTACATACTATGACACTAAGTGAAGATGGCTCATACACGGCTTACTCTAAAGAGTATAAAGAACATTATCACTCCACAAAAGATGGTGCTTTACATGAATCACTTGTAAAACATATCTATCCAGCTTTTAAATTAAAACATAACCAAGAGAGTATTACTATCTTAGATATATGTTTTGGTTTAGGTTTTAACACTCTCGCTACACTCTATTACCATAAACAAAACTCTTTAACTTCTAAGATATATATATACTCTCCAGAGTTAGATTCCACTTTGGTAAAATCGTTAAAAAACTTTATATATCCAAAAGAGTTTGATGAGTTTAAGCATGTTATTTTAGAACTGAGTGAAACTGGAATCTATGATGATGAGTTTTTTCATATAGAGGTTTTTTTAGGGGATGCTAGAGAGTATATAAAGAGCTTTGAAAACAGGTTCGATATAGTGTATCAAGACGCATTTTCACCAAGTTCAAATCCGATTCTTTGGACAAAAGAGTATTTTGCAGATATTAAAAAAACTATAAAAGATGACGCTATTGTAACAACTTACTCTATCGCTCTAGCAACGAGACTTGCTTTATATGAAAATGGTTTTAATATCTACCTAAATAGTGGAGAAAATTTCCGTAAATCAACTCTTGCTTCATTAAGTGAATTGAATGGTTTTGAAAAGGTAGATATGCCACACAAAATATTGTGTAATCCTGATGCTACTCCTCTTAGGGATTGATAATTTCTAAAAATTGTTCCCCAAAAGAATCAAACTTTTTTTCACCAACACCATTTACCTCTAGCATAGAATCTTTATCAAAAGGTTTCACACTTGCTAGATGTTTGAGGGTTTTATCTCCAAAGATTATATAAGCTGGAACTCCCATCTCACTTGCAAGTTCAGCTCGTTTGATACGAAGAGCTTCAAATAATTCTTCATCATATTCAAAATCTTCTTGTTGTTTTACTTTTTTCTCTTTTGTATTTATCTCAAGTCTTGAAGATTTTATATCTACTAGTTTTTGACCTTTTAGAATCTTGATAGCATCATCACTTAGGAGTAAAGTTGAAAAATCTCCCATAAGAATAATCTTTAACTCTATAAGTCTTTCTATGATAACAAACCAAACTTTTTTACTAATATGAGTTCCGATGTTGTAAACAGAGAGTTTATCAGCTTCATTTGCTAAAACTTTTTGTTCTTTTGAACCTCTAAGAACATCTACAATATAGTTTTTTCCAAAACCTTGAGAAGTTTTATAGATAGCACTTAAAAGCATTTGAGATTCTACAGTTATATCTTTTCTTGATGAATCAGATTCTAGACAGTTATCACATCTATCTTTGCACTCATCAAGAGTATCATCAAAATACTCAGCGAGTTGTTTATGAAAACATATCTCACTAGTTGAAAATTTATAGATTCCATCTATTTTTTTATCAAGATGCTGTTTGTACTCTTCATTTGGTATATCAGTCAAGAATCTCTTTTGCATAACCATATCAGCTGCATTAAAAAGTAAAAGTGTTTCAGAATCTTCTCCATCTCTTCCAGCTCGACCTATCTCTTGGTAGTAGTTTTCTTGAGATTTTGGTAAAGACATATGAACAACAAATCGTATATCACTTTTATCTATCCCCATACCAAAAGCGATAGTTGCCACCATAATATTTACATTGTCATTTACAAAGATTCTAAAGTTATTTTCTCGTATATGCTGTGGAAGTCCAGCATGATAAGGTAATGACTTATACCCTTTTTGATTGAGATATGTACTTACTTCCTCAGCTTTTTTTCTCGAACTTACATATATGATTCCACTCTCATCTTGATGTCTTTGGAGAAAATTTTGTAGTTGTGCATATCCATTTGTGATTCTTCTCTCAGCAGATATAAATATATTTTTACGAAATATCTTCCCTTTGAGTACAAGAGGATTCTCTAGTCGTAACTCTCTAACTATATCATCTTTAACATGGTTGGTACTCGTGGCTGTAAATGCGCAGATAGTTGTATCTGGAAAATTGCTTTTTAACTGCCCTAATGAGCGATAATCATCTCTAAACTCATGTCCCCATTGTGAGATACAGTGCGCTTCATCAATCACAAAAAAGTTGATATTTAAGCCTCTTAAAAAGTTTAAAGTCCACTCTGTATTTAATTTTTCAGGAGAAAGGTACAAAAATTTTAATTCACCCATCCTTGCACTATAAACTATGTCGTCAATATCTTCACGACTTTGAGCAGAGGAGATCATATCAGCACTAATCCCTTGTGCTTTAAGAGCTGATACTTGGTCTTGCATAAGAGCGATAAGAGGAGATATAACTATGCTGATGCCATCTTTTATGAGGGTAGGGAGTTGAAAAACAAGAGATTTTCCACCACCAGTTGGTAGAATCATCAGAAGGTCTTGATGGTTTAAAATTGCATCAACACCCTCTTCTTGAAGAGGTCTAAAGTTATTATGTCCAAAATTATCTTTGAGAACCTTGTATTTTATGTTTTGTTCCAAAATTAATATTGAGCCGTGATAGAATCAACTTCATCCCAAGTTAAAGATGCTTTTTCTGAAGAAGCTCTGCTTTGATGAGCGATAATGTGGGATACATATCTAGCAAACATATCAGTTTCAACATTTACTTTTGAGCCTTTTTTATAGTTCTTAAAAAGTGTTTCTTTCATCGTATGTGGAATGATTGTAAGTCTAAAAGAATCAGCACTCACATCATTTACAGTTAAACTTACACCGTCTATTGTGATAGAACCTTTTGGAACTATGAAAGGAATCTGTTTTTTAGGAACTGATATAAAAACATCAAAAGAGTTTCCATTGTTTTTAATCTCTTTAATCTCCCCTAAACAATCAACATGCCCTTGAACAACATGACCCTCAAACCTATCACCCATCATCATAGCAGGTTCAATGTGAACTTCACCTTTATAATTTTCCATAGCTAAAAGCTTTTGAGATTCTGGAGATAACTCAACGCTAAAACCATCTCCTAAAACTTTTACAACTGTTAAACAAGCACCATTTATAGCGATAGAATCACCAAGTTGTGCTTTGTGTTTTGCTTTTATACTTAAAGTGCTTCCTGCTAAACTTTTAACATTAGCTATCTCTCTTATTAGTCCTGTAAACATTAAAATACAATCTTCCCATCTTCTTGAAGACCTTTGATAATCTCTTTTGCTTTAGCATGACCCTTATATGCTGCTTTCCTACAATAATCTAATGCTAAGTCATGATCTTCATCACACCCAATCCCTTGGTCATAAAGCAATCCTAAATTATAAAGTCCTTGTGCAAGACCACCCTCAGCAGCTCGTGAAAAACAGATAAATGTTCTTGCATCATCTTGAGGTACACCATGCCCCTCTTTATATAAAGCACCTAGATTGTTAAAAGATTCTAAGTGTCCTCTTTTAGCTCCCTCTTCATACCAAAACGCAGCTTCTGAATAGTTTTGCACACAGCCTAAACCACGCTCTAACATAAGTGCAACTTCATACATCGCAGGAACAACCTCTCTAGTAGCTGCTTCTAAGTGTAAATCATGCGCTTTAAACTGGTCATGTTCTACTCCACACAAGCCATTCATATAAAGAATCGCTAAGTTAAAAAGTGCATAGGGCTGCTTCGCTTCTGCTGCTAGTTTATACAAATCTACAGCTTTGATTTCATTCAATTCACACCCTTGAGCATTTTGATACATATACCCTAAAGATGTCTGTGCATCAGCATCTCCATCATTTGCTAATTGTGTATAGAGTTTAAGTGCCGTCGTATAATCATTTTTATTGTACGCTTCATGTGCTTTTTTTATCATAATTTCTTAAATACCTATTCAAATTAATTTATATAATACAGATTATACAGAAAAATGATAAAATTCGATTTAATAAAATATGAAGAAGTAATTATGAACTATGATGTAATAATAATTGGTGGTGGTCATGCGGGTGTTGAAGCTGCGTTATCATCTGCTAGAATGGGTAATAAAACTCTTATGATTTCGATGTTGGCTGAAAATGTAGGTGCTACGAGTTGTAATCCTGCTATTGGTGGTTTGGCGAAAGGGCATTTAGTTCGTGAACTTGATGCTCTTGGTGGTGAGATGGGTCTTATCACAGATGAGGCTGGGATTCAGTTTAGAATACTCAACCAAACAAAAGGTCCAGCAGTTCGTGGAAGTCGTGCGCAGATAGATATGGATAAATACCGTGTGATAGCAAGAAACACTGTTTTAAATACTCAAAATCTTGATTTAGTTCAAGAGATGGCTGAATCTTTGATAATAGAAGATTCAGTAGTCAAGGGTGTAAAAACAGACCTTTTAAATGAATACACAGCAAAGAGAGTTATTATCACAAGTGGAACATTTTTAAAGGGAATTATACATATTGGCGAGGTGCAACAAGTTGGTGGTCGTTTTGGTGAACAAACTAGCATTAATTTGAGTGATTCTCTAAGAGATGATTGTGGCTTAACTATGGATAGACTCAAAACTGGTACTTGTGCAAGAATAGATAGTTCGACTATTGATTATTCAGTTATGGAAGAGCAGGGTGGTGATGAACTACCGAATCCTTTTAGTTTCAGAACAAACCGTGAAGAGTTTAGAGCTACAAAAAAACAACTTCCATGTTTTATAGCTTATACAAACAGAGAGACTCACAATATTATAGAATCAAATTTCTACAGAGCACCTCTTTTTACTGGTCAAATTGCTGGAAAAAGTCCAAGATATTGCCCAAGTATAGAAGACAAAATCTCTAAGTTTCCAGATAAAGATAGACACCATCTATTCATAGAACCACAAACTATTGACAATACAGAGTGTTATATAAATGGTATGAGTACCTCACTACCACCAGAAGTTCAAAGAGAGATGATTCATTCAGTTCCAGGGATGGAAAATGCTAAAATAGTTCGTTATGGTTATGCGATTGAGTATGATTTTGTAGATCCTCGTGAACTAAAACATTCGTTAGAAACTAAAAAAATATCTGGTCTTTATTTGGCTGGTCAGATTAATGGAACAACTGGTTATGAAGAAGCAGCTGCACAGGGTTTGATGGCCGGGATAAATGCTTCTCTTTCTTTGCAAGGTAAAGAGCCATTAGTTTTAAGAAGAGATGAGGCTTACATCGGTGTTTTGATTGATGATTTGGTTACTAAAGGGACAAAAGAACCTTATAGAATGTTTACATCTCGTGCAGAGTATAGATTACTTTTAAGGGAGGAATCGGCTGATACAAGACTAAGCCATTATGGTCATAGTTTGGGTCTTATAAGTGATGAGGTGTATGAGTTGGTACAATTAAAAGATAAGCAGATAAAAGCGGGTGCACAATTATTAGAAGATACGACATTTACACCAAACAAAGAGTTTATAGCAAAATTAGAATCTATGGGTGAACAGCCAATAAAAGATATATCAACAGCACAACAACTTGTTGCAAGAAAATCGTTTGACATTGAAAAAATGCTTCAAATTGTTCCTGAATTAGAAAAATATGATGAGTATATAAAAGAGGAGATTCTTGTTGAGGGGAAATATGCTCGTTATATAGACAAGCAAAGTTTAGAGATAGAAAGGATGAAAAAATATCTTAAAATTTTAATTCCAGAAGGTTTTGACTTTAAAAAAGTGAGTGGACTGAGTAAAGAGGTAGTTGAAAAATTAGAGATGTTTAACCCACCAACTCTTCAAGCTGCAATGAATATCAGTGGAATCACACCAGCTGCAGTTGAGATACTCCATATTTATATTAGAATAGACAAAAGGAATGAGAAAAACAATGCGTAACTTTTATTATGTTCATACTGGTCATAGAATCGGTTTAGATAGATTTCGTAGAGCGTGTGCAATTATCAACTCTTTAGGTGATATGGATATTACACTTTTATGTTCAGATTTTAGAATTGCTCAGATTGCAAAAGATTTTGGTGTAAAAAATGCTGTTGGTTTAGATGTAGTTAGAAACATTCCTCAAATATCTCATCATGGTGATAAACTTATTTTTGATTCTGAAGAAGCTAACCCTATTATGCTAGATGATATGAGAAACTATTTTTCAACTTTTATTAGAATGAGTGATTCTGTAGATGATAAAAAAGAAAATAATGAGTTACTTATATCTCCATACTTAAGTGGAGATGGAATCTGTAATAGTTATGCTATTGAAAATAAGTTTTTCAATAAAGAATCTAAAACCATAGAGATGACTTTTTTCTTTGGTGATGATGATTATTCAAAAGATTTAGAGAAAAATTTAGATTTTTTAAATGGCTTGAATCCAGATTTACAGCTTGGATTTTATTATTTTTTAGATTATGAAGATTCTTTAAAAGAAAAATTTGAAAATCACCATGAATTTGAAGATTATGATGAGATGATTAAAAAAACAGATATTTTAATCACAGCCTCACCTCAAGCTGTTTTAGAATCACTTGCAAGTGGTGGAAAACCTATCTATTTTCAAAGAGAGGATTATACTTATGAATTTAGAGAACTATTTTTAAATTTAAATATTCCAATAATTGATAATTACGATAATGAGCAATTATTATTAGTGCTCAAAACAATATCTACTCATCAATATCAACCTATAGAACAAAATAGTAACAAAATAGTAAATTTCATAAAAGAAAACTTAATTTTTTAATTAATTAAAAGTTTTCTGCAATATAATAAGCTTTTAAAATTCACACTAAAGTGAGAAAATATGGAAAATAATAGCCGTAGAGGTTTTATGGGGAAAGCATTTGGTGCTGTTGCAGCAGTTGGTGCAGTCGGTTCATTAGTTGCTATGAAGAAATCTTGGGATCCACTTCCAAGTGTAAAAGCCGCAGGTTTTACAACTCTTGATATGTCAATTTACAATGAAAATGAGTTAGTTGTAGAAAAATGGAGAGGGAAACCAATCTTTGTTTTGAAAAAAACTGCTAAGATGGTTGCTAGCCAAACAGAAGAACAAAAAGTTAGAGATATTGTTGTTGATGGCTCTCACTTTATGGTTTGTATTGGATTATGTACACACTTAGGATGTATTCCAGCATATAATGCAGATGAAGAAGGCTTTTTATGTGCATGTCATGGTGGAAAGTTTGACTGGGCAGGTGAAGTAACGGCAGTACCACCTCCAAGAGGATTTGATATACCTCCGTTTAAGATTGATGGAAACAAGTTAGTATTAGGTGAAGCTGGACCTGAATACACTCAAATGAAAGAAACTGGCGTAACACTTTAAGTAAAGGAAAAAAATGGCACATTTTACAAAAGCAACAAGTGTTAAAGATTGGTTAAACCAACGATTAGCAATTGAAAAAGTTGAAAAAGTTATGGCATCTGAATATTGGATTCCAAAAAACATTAACTTCTTGTGGGCAATGGGTATGGTTCTTGTAATCACTTTCGCATTATTATTAGTATCAGGTATATTTTTATTAATGTATTATCAACCAAATGTTGATACTGCATTTTATAGTGTAAATTATACTATTATGAGAGAAGTTGACTTTGGTTGGCTATGGAGACATATTCATGGTGTCGCTGCATCAGTTGTTTTCTTAATCATTTATATACATATGTTTACAGGTATCTACTACGGTTCTTACAAGAAAGGTCGTGAGATGATTTGGATCTCTGGTATGCTACTTTTTGTTGCATTCTCAGCAGAAGCATTTTCAGGATATATGTTACCATGGGGTCAAATGTCTTACTGGGCTGGTATGGTTATTACTAACCTATTCGCTGGTGGTTCATTACATGCAGATTTCTTAGTTGAGTGGATTCGTGGGGATTATGTTCCTGCACAAGCGTTCTTAACTCGTTTCTTTATGCTTCATGTACTTCTTATTCCATTGGCTATTTTAGGTTTAATAGGTTTACACTTTGCAGCTCTAAGAATTCCACATGTTAATAATCAAGATGGTGAAGAGATCGATTTTGATGCTGAATCTAAAAAATATTTAGCTGGTGATAAAGCTGGTTCTAAAGTTATGAGATTTGCTAATGACTTTATGTCTAAAGATATGATGGTTGTTGGAATCTACTTAATCTTCTTCTTTTATTTAGTATTCTGGAACTATGGTTTTGCTATGGACCCTGTAAACTTTGATCCTGCTGATGGTCTTAAGACACCAGCTCATATTTATCCTGAGTGGTATTTCCTATGGTCTTATGAGATTCTTCGTCCATTCTCTGTAGATATTGGTCTAATCGCATTTGGTTTTGCTCAAGTTATTTTTGTTCTTTTACCATTCCTTGATAGAAGTCCAAATACAGTACCTGCAAATCGTCGTGGATTATTTGCAATTTGGTTTTGGTTAATGCTTGTTAATATGATAGTGTTAACAGCTATGGGTAAACTTCCACCAGAAGATCCATATAGTACAGTTGGTTTTTATTCTGCTATTATTTTTATAGTTCAGTGGATATTATTACCAATTATCACAACATTTGAAAAAAAAGCGTAGGGAGACAAAGATGAAAAATAAAGAACCTTTAATATTAGCGGTAGTTGTTGCCTTTTCTCTTCTTACATATTATCTAGTTGAGCCATATGCTCACCATGTAATGCACAAACATGTAGAGAGTGAAGGTTTTGCTTATGCAGACCTTCCAGCTATAACTAAAACTGGTGATGCTACTCGTGGTGCTGAATTAGTTATGGGTGCTGGTGCTTGTGTTGGTTGTCACTCAATCGAAGCTGCTGGAATGCCAGCTGCAATGGAACCACAAGATGCAGCAGCATCTTATGGTGTAAACCCACCAGATTTAAGTAATGCTGGTATTGTTTATGATGAAAAATTCTTAGCAAACCTTATTAAAAATCCAGCTCATGCTTTAAAAGTTGAGCATAAGTTTGATGAAGCAAAAGGTCAAATGCACCCAATGGTACCATTTTATGGAGCTGGTGGAGATATTGATCAAGAAGTTGCTGATATGGTAGCTTATTTACAATCAATTGCTGTTAAAGCTGAAGAGTTAACTCCAGCTATGGCTTTTGAAAATGCTTGTGGTAGATGTCACGCAATGAGCTATGAAAACTGGACTCAAATCGGTACAAAACCATCATTTAAACATGAAAAAGACTCTTTAGCTTTTGATATTAAAGTGCTAGAGTATGAAGATTCTATTAAAGCTTATATGGGTAAATTACCACCAGATTTAAGTATGTATATCCGTTCTCGTGGTGAGCATTTCATAAGCACATTTATGGAAAATCCTCAAAACCATTTAGCTGGAACTGCAATGCCTAGAGTTGGTGTAACTGCAGAATCTGCTGAAAAAGTAATTGAGCACATGAAAGATTCTGGAGATACTAAGCGTGAAGAGAGAGAAACAATTGGTATGTATGTAATGATATATATCATTATTTTTGCTATCTTTGCTATTCTTTGGAAAAAACAAGTTTGGAGAGATTTACACTAAGCTGTAAACTTTTTATACTTTTTTTATTCCCACGCTATGCGTGGGAACACTTACAATAAAACACCTCTTATAATTTCACTGTAAAATATCATTAAAGCTTAACTTCGTTATAATCCACTTTATGAGATTTAGAAAATTAAAACAACAATCAAAAAAACAACAACAGCCGCAACAAGAGCAAAAACCTCAAGTAGATTATGCTAGATATGTAGATAGAATCAAAGCTTTTATTACAGATATGTTTATGATATATGCTCCAATACTCTATATAATAACTTATGTATTTATGGGCACTAAAGAGGATTTTCAGGATTCTCAATTTGCTCCACTTATAGGTGTAACAATTTATGGATTTATATATGCATTACTTGTAAGTAAATTGGGTCAAACACCTGGTAAAAAAGCTTATACAATGGTAGTAGTTGATAACGATACAAAAGAGAAAATATCTTTTCTAAGAGCTTTGCTTCGTTTTATAGCATTTTTATTTTCAGCTACGATTCTTATAGGTTTATTGGTACCATTTTATAGAAAAGACAATAGAGCACTTCATGATTTAATATCTGGAACTGTTGTTATAAAGAGTAAAGAGTAAGTAAAACGAGTAAAAAAAGTGTTACTTATCATACTTAATACACAAAAAGTTAATAAATCGTTAATAAATTTCTTGTTTAAAGTTAAATTAAAAATTTTACATATATAATATTTGCAATTGTAATATATCACTAATAAAAAAAGTGATAATGGAATAGCAATTGCTGTTGTTTCATTATCACTTTTTTAGTGGTATAACACAAACAAAACAGGAGAATCTATATGAAAAAAATTATATTATCAGTTGCTGTTGCAACAATGGCTCTTTCAACTACAGCAAGCGCTTTAGAAGATATTAAAGTTAGTGGTGATGCTAAAGTTTGGTATGAAACAAACAATAAAGGTGATAACGGTATATTCGAAAGAACACCTTCAACTGCTGAAGTTGTTTTCAAACTTGGTATGACTGGTAAACAAGGTGATGTTGGATTTGGTGCTGAGATCACTCAAGGTTCAACTATGGGTCTTGAAAATGTATTAGTAATGGGTACTCGTACAAATGCAAATACTTTAACACAACAACTAGATAGTGCTGGTGTTGCTGCTGGTAATAATGGTAATTCTATGTATGTTTCTAAAGCTTACTTTACAGCTCCAGTTGCTCCAGATACTATTGTAAAAATGGGTCGTCAAGAATTAAATACTCCATTAGCGTTTACAGAAAAATGGAATGCTCAGCAAAATAACTTTGATGCTGCTGTTTTTATTAATAGTTCAGTAACTGATTTAACTTTAATTGCTGCTTATGTTGGTCAAACAAATACAGCAATTTCAAGTGGTACTCCAGCATGGAAAGCACAGTCTAATTTTGAGCAACTTCATGGTGGTGCTTTTGCAGCTGGTGCTCTTTATGCTAAAGACGCTATTAATGCAAACTTATGGGTATATTCTGTAAATGATTACAACAATGCTAATATTTTAGGTAAAGTAACTGCTGCTCCAGCTGCTCAAATTCATGCAGAAGCTGTATGGGTAGATGCAAGCTATAAAATGGGTGATATGTTAAAAATCAAAGCTGTTGCAGCAATGATGGCACCAAGTGATAACCTTGATAGCACAACTGGATTTGCATTATGTGCAAATACTAAAGTAGCTGGTTGGGATTTATCTGCAGCAGGTTCTATGGTAGGTGAAGGTGTTTTACCAATTGCCAATGTTGCAACTAACTTTAAGAAAACTAAATTACCAACTGCAGGTGTTTATACAGATGGTCTTTATGTTGCTCAACCAGAATCAACAGCTTTCAAAGTAAAAGCAGCTGGTAAAGTTGGTTCAACTGGTTTAGCACTTCAAGCAGTAAACAATAGTAATGATGCTGATGCTACTAAAGATACAACTGAAATCGATTTAATCGTTTCTCAAAAACTTGGTGTATTTAACCTTAAAGGTATAATCATGCACCGTATGTTCTCTGATGATGCAACTGATGATGCAGCTGGTGGACAATATGTTCGTGCTATCGCTTCTGTAAAATTCTAGAAATTTATAGAAAATTTTGTTTCTCAAGTTTTTACTTGAGAAATCACTCCAACTTTTCAATCAAATAAAATCCACTACAAAGTAAATACATGAATAAGTTAATACAAATCAGCATTCTTTTATCAATATCACTCTTTTTTGTTTCGTGTTCTAAAACATTATTTCAAGAAGTAAAACCACATAAAAATTTATCTTTACTATATATATATGTAGAAGATAGTAGCAGTCAAAATGATACAATCTCAGATTCCTGTTATGATATATATATTAATGATAAAACTATTTCAAGTTGTGTTGAGATAAATGAGTATGTTGAGTTAAATAACTTAAAATCAGGTAACATACAAATAGCTGCAATACGAAGTGATGTAGAGAAAAAAAGTATAAATCTAGAATTGAAAAACAATGAAATTTATTTTGTTAAAGTTAATACACTTTCAAAAGAGTTTAATGGCTTTAAAATTTTAAGAGTAAATAAAGATACAGCATTAAAAGAGATTAAAAAAATGTATTTAGCTAACCCAAAAGAAGAGGAATCTATAATCCAAAATGTGATAGAACCAAAAGATACTCAAAGTAGCTCAAAGTCAGATGAGATAGAAAAAGCTTATAAATTAAAAGTAGATGGCTTAATTACAGAAGAAGAGTATAAAAAATTAAAAACTGAAATACTATCTAAGTAGTATTTTCATTTAATATATTCTAAACTTCCAATACATTTCAAATATCAACTTTTCTTTATATACACAAGATATAATACATCAATTATAAAATATAGGGATTATTATGCTCATAGATAGCTATGATAGAGTAGTCGATTATCTAAGAGTTTCAGTTACTGAGAGATGTAATTTTAGATGTCAATACTGTATGCCAGAAAAACCTTTTTCTTGGGTGCCAAAAGAAAACTTGCTCTCTTTTGAAGAGCTATTTGAGTTTATGAAAATAGCAATTGATGAGGGTATTAAAAAAATTCGTATTACTGGTGGAGAACCACTTCTTCGTGAAGATTTAGATACATTTTTAAAAATGATTTACGATTATGAACCAAATATTGACTTAGCAATGACAACGAATGCTTATTTACTTAAAGAGGCTGCACAAAGATTAAAAGATGCAGGGCTAAAGAGAATTAATGTTTCTATTGATTCTCTAAAGCCTGATGTAGCGCAAAAAATTGCTGGTAAAGATGTTTTAAAAAATGTTTTAGAGGGTGTTGAGGAAGCTAGAAAAGTTGGGCTAAAAGTAAAAGTAAATATGGTACCTATGAATGGGATGAATGTCGATGAAATTATAGATATTTTAGAGTATTCTAAAGAACGAAATATGTCTATCCGTTTTATAGAATATATGGAGAATCAATTTGCATCTAAAGATATATCTGGAATAAAGTCTCCTGAACTTTTATCAATCCTAAAAGATAAGTATGAGTTTTCTGATGATGGTTTTGATGGTTCATCCCCATCACACTACTTTACTATGAAAGATGGGTATAGATTTGGAATCATAGAACCGTATGAAGATGATTTTTGTAAAAAATGTAATCGTATAAGACTTACAGCAGAGGGTAATCTTATCCCATGCCTTTATTTTGATGAAGCTATGAGTATTAATGAATGTATCAAAAAAGGTGATATAAAAGGTGCTGCTTTAGTTTTAAAAGAAGTGGTAAGAACAAAACCAGAAAAAAATCGTTGGGGTGGAGATGATACAGAGATCTCAACTCGTGCTTTTTATGAAACAGGTGGTTGATAGTTGATTTATCTAGTAGAACACTTTTATAGTATTCAAGGTGAGGGAAGATACACAGGCGTGCCATCAGTCTTTTTCCGTTTTGGTGGTTGTAACATGAAATGTGAAGGTTTTGCTTGCCAAGAGAGAGCATCTGATGGAACAGTAGTTGTGGGCTGTGATACAGTATATGCAGTAAACAAAGAGCATTTCTCACACAATTGGATTCCCGTAGAAGATTCACATCAACTCTTAAGTGTTTTAGAACAGTATGAATTACCACACCCAGTTGATATAGTCTTAACAGGTGGTGAACCTCTCATATATGCTAATGATGAAATATTTATAGAGTTTTTAGAACAATTACACAAAAATGGACATACAATTACTTTTGAGACCAATGGCTCATTGGCAGTAGATTTTGAAAAATATCCTATATATAGAGAGTGTATATTCGCTCTCTCAGTTAAACTTAGTAACTCTAATGAACCACTTCATAAAAGAGTAAGAGGTGATATTATTTACTCCATAGGTGCAAACGCTTCAGAAGCTTTTTTTAAATTTAGTATAGATAGAGATTCTATAAATTTAGGTTTAGAAGATGAGATAAATAGTATAACAATGCACTCACCAAAAACTAAGGTTTACTGTATGCCCTTAGGTGGAGATAAAAAAGAGGTAGAATCAAATACTGAACCACTTATAGAGTTTTGTAAAGTAAAAGGGTATAACTTTAGCGATAGACTTCATATAAGAGTTTGGGATCAAAATAAGGGTGTATAAATATGATAATCAGAAAACTATTTAAATTTGAAAATGCTCATATAGTGAGAGGTTGCTCTACTATTAAATGTAGAAGCTCTTTGCATGGACACTCTTATAAGGTGGAGGTTCTTTTTGAATCTAACTTTTTAGATAATGGTCAAATGGTGTATGATTTTGGTTTGATGAAACAAAATATGAAAGCATTGATTGAGAGTTTTGACCATAGTGTTGCTATTTGGAGTGGTGATTCTAAAGAGTATATAGAAGATATGCAAAAACACTCCCATAGATGGGTTTTACTTCCTGTTTCACCATCATGTGAACAATTTTCCCGTGTAATTTTTCTTATGCTAGATAAACTTTTACAACTTACATCAGGTGTAAATGGGGAAAAAAATGTAAGTATAAATAGTGTTATAGTTCACGAAACAGATACAGGCTACGCTCAGTGTTTTAAAGATGATGCATATTCAAAAAATATGGGTGCGATTAAATTTGAAGATATAATTTTTTCAGATGAAGTTAGAGATGATTGGGGTGATAATCAACTTTGGGAAAAAATAAAAAGAGAAGAAAAGTTCATAAACCCTAAAGAGGTTTAAGAACTTACTAAACTCAACTGCTCTTTAGAATTAAAACTAAATCTAGTTGGAATTACATTTATAAAACTATCTTTTTCTAGTAAATCACATTTTTCATCAATCATTATATAAGCGTTAGAATCTGCAAGTGGTGAGACCATTCCGGGTGCAAAATGTTCAATTGGACTAAAAAATTCTCCATCAAAAAAGCCAGGTACTAAAGTTCTTCTTCCAGCACGAAGTTTATAATCATTTTTTATTTTTGCTTTGATTCTACTTATGTATTTTGAACTATCTCCACTTAAAGCTAAAATAATACTTTGAGCAAATAGTTCAAAGTTCAGTGCAGCTGCTAGTGGATTTCCGGGTAGATTTAAAACAAAAGTATTCCCAACCTTACCAAATGTTGTAGGTTTTCCCGGTTTTATCTCTATTTTATCAAAGAAAATCCCGTATCCAAAAGCATTAAATGCTTCTTTTGTATAATCAGCATCCCCCACACTCACACCACCAGAAGTGATAATTAAGTCAGATTCTAAGGCACTTTTTACATGCTCTTTTAAATCTTCTAAAGTATCTTTAGCAGTTCCCAAAAAGTCAACCTCACAACCAAGCTCAATTGCACGAGAGAGTAGAGTAGGTGTATTAGTATTGTATAGTTGGTACTCTGTAACATTTTCAAAGTGCATTTTTAACTCACTTCCAGATGCAAAAATAGTTACAAGTGGTTTTTTATAAACTTTAACATGTGAAATACCTTGTGAGGCTAATATTGTAATCTGATGAGCGTTTAACTTTTCTCCTGCTTTTAAAAGGAGTTTTCCTTTTTGTATATCTTCGCCACAGCGTCTAATATGTTTAGCTAAAGTGAGATTTTGAGGAAGTGTTACACCGTTTTCACTAGCAGTTGTATCCTCTTTAGGAACTATACACTCAGTACCTTTTGGGATTTTAGCTCCTGTCATTATCTTTATAGCAAATCCAGATTCTAATATTTCATGAGAGTTATCACCAGCTAAAACAGTATGCTTCACTACAACCGATTTAGAACTATTTTCTAACTTAACAGCATAACCATCCATAGCGGAGTTATCAAAAGGGGGAAGATTATGTGTTGCTACTATATCTTCTGCCAAAATGAATCCATTAATAGATTCTATTGGTAGTAATTTAATAGATTTTTTTGTTACATTATTATAAATTATTTGAAGAGCTTCCTCTACTGTTACAGCCATTTTTGCCTCTTTAAAGATTATTATTGTAGTATTTCACCATGAATGAAATGTATGATATGAGTATTGTAACACATAACTACGGTGTTATGTTGGTATTGGGTGTAATAATAGTTAATCTTTACATGCTTTTAAGCGCTAAAGATATAAAAAAATATAAAAGAAAACATACTCTTTTTATGCCTATAGGTATGATGATTGTGGGCTCTATATTATTTACTGGCATTGTTATGATGGCTGCAAAACATTTAGATTTTACAATAGAAAATATTGTGATGATAGTGTTTGTAATATCCTTAATTGTATTGGAAAATAAGCGCTCTTCAACACTTAGGTATCTAAATATAAAAGAGGAAAATAGTTTTGATATATATAAAAACTATGCAATTAAAATATTAGTAATAGAAACTTTTATCGTTTTATCTATCTCAACATGGATGTGGATGTGATATATATTTTCTTAGATGAAAAACCTCAAGAGAATCTTATACTTAAAGGTGAACAACATAAGTATTTAATAAAGGTTCGCCGCCATAGTGTTGGTGATGAGATTTTTTTTAGAGATAGGGAAAATATAGATATTTTATATAAGTACAGAATCAGTTCAATTGAATCTAGAAGTCTAACTCTTGAACTTATTGCATCTGAGAATAAAATTGTTACAAGTAAAAAAGATTTACACATTGCTTGGTGTGTTATAGATTCTAAGTCTATTGAAAAAGTTTTACCATCACTAAGTGAGATAGGAGTTAGTAAAATCTCTTTTATTGGGTGTGATAGAAGCCAAAAAAATTTTAAAATTGATTTAAATAGATTTAGAAGAATCCTTGAGGCATCTATGCAACAGTGTGGAAGAAGTACTTATATAGAGTTTGATTCTTTTAAAAATGTTAAAGAGTTTATAAGTGAATTTCCAGATACAAAAGTGTTTGATTTTACACAAAAAACTATAGATGATTATTCAAATATATCAAGAGTTCTAATTGGCTGTGAGGGTGGTTTTTCCAATGATGAAAAAGAGTTTTTAAAACAACAAGATGTCTTTAGACTTGACACACCTATGGTACTTCGCTCAGAATCTGCTGTGATGGCAGTGGCAAGTAAAATTATTCTTTAAGAACTTTTTGAGTATAATCCCACTCACAAAATCTGCCCCCATACGGATTTAAAAATATATAGAAATGCGTACACAAGACGCATCTCAAAAGGCAAAATAATGAAAAAAGATTTACACCCTAACTTTGTAGATTGTACTGTAACATGTTCATGTGGAAATACTTTCCAAAATAAAGCTATCGAAGAGACTTTAAAAATTGACATCTGTTCTGAATGTCACCCATTTTTTACTGGTTCTGAGAGAATGGTAGATACTGCTGGTAGAATCGAGAAATTCAACGCTCGTTATGCTGAAAAAAAATAGTTAAGAATTACTCTTGCTAAGCCTAGTTCCTACTCCAATTGGTAATATAGGCGACATCTCACTTAGAGCTATCGAAGCTTTAAGTGAAGCTGATACTCTTCTTTGTGAAGATACTCGCGTTACAAAAAAACTTATCCACATACTAAAAGAGCGTTACAATACAGCTTTTAAAGAAAATCAAGAATTTATATCACTCCATTCACATAATGAAGAATCTTTTGTTGAAAAATTAGAATCAACTTTTTTTGAACAAAATGTTGTTTATGTAAGTGATGCTGGTATGCCAGGTATAAGTGATCCAGGACAAATTTTGGTTCGTTATTGTATTGATAACGATATAGCTTATGATATTCTTCCCGGTGCAAATGCTCTTTTAACTGCTTTTGTAGCTAGTGGGTTTGTTCAAACTCAGATGCTCTTTTTTGGTTTTTTAGACCATAAAGGTACATCAAGAAGTACTGGACTTCAAGAAGCTTTGTATAATGGTTACTCTACAATTTTATATGAATCACCACACCGTTTAGAAAAATTACTTTTAGAGATAGATAAAGAGGAACCAACAAGAGAGATTTTTTTAGCAAAAGAGCTTACAAAAAAATACCAAAAATATTATCATGGTACAGCAAAAGAGATTTTAGACCTTTTAGATTCTAACATTAGAGGGGAGTGGGTTGTTGTAATAAGAGCTGGAGAGGCACATAGTGCCTCAGCAATTACTCAAAATGATATTTTATCTCTTGATATTCCCAAGAAAGTACAAGCAAAATTGATCTGCAAAATAACTGGTGAAAATACAAAAGAGTGCTATCAAAGACTTTTATCACTTTAAGTAACTTAACCTTAATTTTTTTTAGATAAAATACCCCTATGTTAATTTATGCAAAACAACCAATATACTATTTAATAAACCACTACCCGCAAATGATAAAGACTCTTTATCTTGCTAAAGAGATAGAGAAAAAAGAGTATTCTCGTCTAATGAAAATGGGCTTTGAAATAAAAAGAGTACCAAATGAAGCTGCACAAAAAATGTGTAAAAATGCAAATCATCAAGGTTTTTTAGCCGAAGTAGATGACTATAAGCTTCACTCATATAAATCATTTTTAGATAAAGATTTTGTACTGATTCTCTCAGGTATAACTGATGTAGGAAACATTGGTGCGATAGTTAGAAGTGCGTATGCTTTTGGTGTTGAAGCAATTGTAGTTTGTGGAATCAAACAACTTGCATTAGAGGGAGTACTTAGAACAAGTACAGGCGCCTTATTTGATATGCCTTTGGCCGTAGAATCAAATATTCATGATGTAATAAATGATTTTAAAATGTCAGGTTTAATAATCTATGGTGCTGACATGAGTGGAAAAGATATTCGTGATGTTAGAGTCAAAGAGAGAAGAGTGCTGGTGTTAGGGAGTGAGGGCGAAGGTTTGACTTCAAGAGTTGTTTCTAAATTAGATGAGGCAGTGAGCATAAAAATGTTACATGAGTTTGATTCTCTAAATGTAAGTGTAGCAGGAGCAATTTTAATGGATAGGATGCGAGTGTGAGTGAAGAATTAGATAAGTTACAAAGTATTGGTGCACAAAAAATACATGAAGCGACCCATTTATCAAAAGAGCATATTCAAGCTTTACTACATGAAAGTTTTGACACGATAAATAAAGTACAGTTTTTTGGATTTGTATCTATTCTTGAGAGAGAATATAACCTTGACCTTTTGGACCTTAAAAAGAAAGGGGAAGAGTATTACTCATCTTTAAATGAGAAAGGGGATAACAAAGCAAAAAATGTATTTGTTACACCAAAAAGAAAAAAAGATTATACAACTTTATATATCATTATTGCAGTAATGATATTTTTAGCTGTAGCGATATTTTCTGTATTTACATCGTCAAAAACTGCAAAAAAACAAGATATTAAAATTGAAGAGCTTAACAATAGCGCAATAGAAAAGGCTACAAAAACAATTGAGCCAAAAGTTGTAGATAAAAACACAACACTTACTAAACTCCCTACTCAAGTGAAGAAAAAAGAGACAATAGAGATAAAAAAAGAGATAGCTCCAGTTGAGAAAAAAGTTCTAAAATCTTTAAAAGTAGCACCAAGATCTAAAGTTTGGATGGGATTTATTGATCTAAAAACATATAAAAAACGACAAAAAGTTTTTAAAGACCCTTATGAGATGGATACAACTAAAGAGTGGATTATTGTTTTTGGACATGGTAGTATAAATATGATTGTAAATGGTGTAGTTCAAAAATATTCTTACAAAAGTAACTTAAGATTTCATTACAAAGATGGAGTTTTAAGAAAAATTGATTTTGAAGAGTTTAAGCGTTTAAACAGAGGAAAAAAATGGTAAAAATATTTTTATCTTTTTTAGTTCTATACTCTTTTTCTTTTGCAGATGAGGTAAATGATTCTATCATTTTAGATAACTCTATAACTGTAAATGAAAAAGTAAATATAGACCCTCTAAACATGAAAATACAAACCTTTATTGACAAAAATATATACATCCAGAATAAAGCGTATATAGATATTCTTTTTTCTCCAAAATCTGATTATTATCATGGTGAAATGGTAAATACAGTAAAAGTGATACAAACACTTAAAGAGAATGGGCTTTTGAGCCTTTTTTTTAAAAAACCAACAAATCTAAAAATCAACTTTAAAACAAGTGGTTCTCCAATATTTTTTGTAAAATTAATGAGTAATACTTTAAGAAATATTGGTTATTTTAGGTATGTTACAAAAGAATCAAATTTAAATAATAGAGAGTTTACTTGGAGTATAAATCTTGTATCTGAGTACGCTACAGATCCACAGGTTTTACAAAATGAACTTTTAAAGAGTGGTTGTACTATTGTAGATATAGAAAAAAATTCGGCTACTGATTGGACATATATTATAGATATGAGAGATGGTCATCTTAATGTTGATACATTAGTTGATGGTAATGAAGTTAAGTTAAAAAGATCTGTATATGCTCATTGGTTAGATGTTTCTAATATTACAAGATTAGAGATACAAAGTTCAAGAAGAAATAATTGGTATCCTAAAATTTCATATTATAATAGTTCGTTAAACTTACTAAAAGTTATCTCAAAAGATACAAAAATGAGAAAAATAGCTTTGAATATCCCCCGTTGTGCAACATATATAAAGATATCTGATATATATACATTAAAAAATTTAAAAGATTCTCTTATCTTAACTCCTACAGGCTCTAAATAAAATACTTTATTACCTTAATCTAAATATTTTTCGCTAAAATAGCATTAATAATTTAAGAGGGAATAAGTATGTTTGATGAAATCCAATTTGATAGAATGAATAGACTTCCAAAATATGTTTTTGCAGAAGTAAATGACCTTAAAATGGCAGAGCGTAGAGCTGGTGCTGATGTAATAGATTTTTCTATGGGTAACCCAGATGGAGATACTCCAGAGCATATTCGTGAGAAGCTTGTAGAGTCTGCACAAAAAACTAAAACACATGGTTATTCAACCTCAAAAGGTATCCCTAAACTTCTTATGGCAATCTCTGATTGGTATAAAAGAAGATATGGCTGTGATTTAGACCCTATGACTGAATGTGTTGCAACTATGGGTTCAAAAGAGGGATATGCACACCTCGCTTATGCTATCACTAATCCTGGCGATACTGCTGTAGTACCAGACCCAACTTACCCTATTCATGAGTATGCTTTTATTTTAGCTGGTGGTAATGTTGCAAAATTTGGAATCTCATTTGATGAAGATTATAAAATAGATGAAGATAAGTTTTTTGATGACCTAAAAAAAGTGTTTCAAGAGACATCCCCAAAACCAAAGTATGTATTAGTTAACTTTCCTCATAACCCATCAACTGCAACCGTTACACAAGATTTTTATGTGAGATTAGTAGCGATGGCAAAAGAGCTTAGATTTTATGTTATCTCAGATATCGCTTATGGAGATATAACATTTGATGGATATGTGACACCATCAATTATGAGTGTAGAGGGTGCAAAAGATGTGGCAGTTGAGAGTTTTACACTCTCAAAGAGTTACAATATGGCTGGCTGGAGAGTTGGTTTCTTTGTTGGAAATGAGAAATTAATTGGAGCACTTCAAAAAATTAAATCATGGTTAGATTATGGTATGTTCACACCTATTCAAGTTGCAGCTACAATCGCACTTAATGGTGATCAGCAATGTGTACAAGATATAACAGATAAATATGACCATAGACAAGATGTACTTATTGATGCATTTGAGAGAGCTGGATGGCCAATTAGAAAAAATCAAGCAAGTATGTTCTCATGGGCAAAGATTCCAGAATGTGCGCAACATTTAGGTTCTTTAGAATTTTCAAAAAGACTTTTAAAAGAAGCTGGTGTAGCAGTGGCTCCTGGTATTGGTTTTGGTCAGCATGGTGAGGGTTATGTAAGAATTGCTCTTATTGAAAATGATAATAGAATCCGTCAAGCAGCTAGAAATATCAAAGAGTTTTTAAAACAGTTTGAGGATAAAAAGTAATGATAAAAGTTGGAATAATTGGTGTTGGAACTGTTGGAACAAGTGTTGCAAATATATTAGTTGACAATGCTGATGTAATTTCTGCTCGTGCTGGTCAAGAGATAGTAGTAAAAAGTGGTGTTGTTAAGAATCTAAACAAAGACAGAGGATTAGATATTATAATTACTGATAATGTTGATGATGTTTTAAATGATTCTGAAATTGATATTGTAGTTGAGCTTATGGGTGGGGTTGAAGAGCCATTTGAAGTTGTTAAAAAAGCACTCAAAAGTGGAAAAGCTGTTGTAACTGCAAACAAAGCATTGTTAGCTTATCACCGTTATGAACTTCAAGACATTGCTAAAGATATCGCTTTTGAATATGAAGCTTCTGTTGCAGGTGGAATTCCTATTATTAATGCTCTTCGTGATGGACTCTCAGCTAATCATATAGAATCTATTATGGGAATCATGAATGGTACATGTAACTATATGATGACAGAGATGACAAATAATGGTGTTGATTATGATGCAATATTAAAAGAATCACAAGATTTAGGTTATGCTGAGGCTGATCCATCATTTGATGTTGGTGGTTTTGATGCTGCACATAAACTTCTTATTTTAGCTTCTATCGCGTATGGAATCGATGCGAAACCTGAAGATATTTTGATAGAGGGAATCGATAAAGTAACTAGTGATGATATATCATTTGCTAAAGAGTTCGGTTATGCTATTAAGCTTTTAGGTATCGCTAAAAAAGATGGTAACGAGGTTGAGTTAAGAGTTCATGCTTGTCTTATCTCTCAAGATGAGATGATAGCTAAGATTGATGGTGTGATGAATGGAATCTCTGTTGTTGGTGATAAAGTTGGTGAAACATTATACTATGGGCCAGGCGCTGGTGGAGATGCAACAGCATCTGCTGTAGTAGCAAATATTGTTGATATTGCTAGAAGTGGAAAATCAACACCGATGTTAGGTTTTGATAAACCAATGGAGGGAAAACTAACACTAAAAGCAACAGATGCGATAGAATCAAAATACTATTTAAGAATAAATGTATCGGATAAAGCAGGTGTTTTAGCCAAAATAACTAAAATATTTGAAGCAAATAATATTTCTGTAGAAACAATGTTACAGCGTCCAGCAACTTCTGATTCTGCAAATCTTCTTATCTCTACTCATATTGCAGTTGAGAAAGATATTCAAAATATGATGAAAGAGCTAGAAACACTTAATTTTGTTAATTCTGCTCCAGTAATGATAAGAATAGTATAGAGTAAAAATGAATAGTTTTATTTATAAAACTATTTTTGCAATAATTTTATCTCTACTTTTATCTTGGGCATATCTTTTTATGCCTCAAGCTTTCTTCTCCATTGACAATAGACTAAGAGATTTTATGTTTATTATCCGTGGAGAACTCCCTAAAAACAATCATGTTGTAATTATTGATATTGATGAAAAGGCTCTCAAAGAGTATGGTCAATGGCCTTGGTCTAGAGATATTGTAGCCGATATGCTCTATAAGCTTAGCGATGCTGGAGCTGGAATTATCGGTCTTGATATTGTTTTTGCAGAGCAAGACAACTCCTCTCCACATAGATTTTCTCAAAAATATCCAGAGATAAAAGTACAGCTTCCAAACTATGATGAAATGCTCGCAGAGTGTTTTTCTCAAACACCAGTAGTTGGTGGTTATGTTTTTGTTTTTAATGAAAACGATAAAGAAACTACACCAATGATTCCAGCAGTATTTATTCAAAAGGGTGGAGCTAAAAAGAATACAATATTAGAACCAAAAGGGATAGTACCAAATATAGAGATACTACAAGATTCTTTTTATACAAGTGGCTTTTTTAATAATATTCCAGATGAGGGTGGGATGATTAGAAGTGTTCCTCTTATTATGAAGTATGATGATATGATTTATCCATCACTTGCTTTAGAGATGTTAAGAGTATATTCTCAATCAAATAAGGTATATGTATATGAAGATGAAGCTGGAGTAGTTGGGATTAACATGGGGGAATTTACAATTCCAACAGATAGAGTTGCAAGGCTTATTGTAAATTTTAGAGGTGAGGGGAAACACTTTAAGTATATCAGTGCTGCTGATATAATAAGTGGAAATTTTAATCAAAAAGATATAGAAAATAAATTTATTTTAGTTGGAACTTCTGCTGTTGGTTTATCTGATTTGAGATCTATCCCATTTGATAGTGCTATAGCAGGGGTAGAGGTTCATGCAAACGCAATAGATAATATCTTAAGTGGTGATTATTTGCAAAAACCAGCAGATATAGTTATATATGACTTAATAATTATTTGGTTAATTGTATCTCTTTTTATACTAATATTTACCTTTATGAGGTCTTGGTATATCTTACCAGTTGCGATTATTTCCCTTTATGCACTTTTTGAGTTATTTTATACAATTTTATTTGAGTATGGGATAGTTTTAAATCTTCTTTTCCCTTTTATTGCTTACACACTCACACTAATTTTAACAGTAGGTATCGATTATATTATAGCGTCTCGTCAAAAAGATGAAGTAAAAAGGATGTTAGGTAAAAAAGTATCACCTGCTGTTATGGAATATTTACTTGAACACTCTCAAGAGGAACTTATAGAATCTAAAGAGGTAGAGGTAACTATTTTATTTAGTGATATTCGCTCATTTACTAACATTTCAGAGCAAATAGGCTCTCCTGATAAACTTATCCGTATGTTAAATACTTATATGACACCTATGGTTAATAATATAATTACTCATAATGGTACTATTGATAAGTTTATTGGTGATGCTATTATGGCTTACTGGAATGCCCCAATTAAAGTAGCTAACCATGCAGATGAAGCAGTTGCAAGTGCAATTGAACAGATTGAGATGCTTATAGATGTAAATAAAGCGATAACACCAGAATATGATGTAAATATAGATATTGGAATAGGTTTACATACAGGAGTTGTTACTGCTGGAGATATGGGTGCTTTTGGTAGATCTGATTATACAATAATAGGTGATAATGTAAATTTAGCTTCCCGTTTAGAGGGCTTAACAAAAGTGTATGGTGCACAGATTCTTATATCCCATGCAACATTTTTATTGTTAAAAAACAGATATAAAATTCGTCCAATAGATTTAGTTGAGGTTAAAGGAAAAAATGAGGCTGTAGAGATTCATGAGGTTATATGTTCAAATAAAGTTATAAGTGATGAGGAGCTTGAACTTTATACTAAGGCTGTTGAACTCTTTAGAGCTTCGGATATAGATGCAGCTTATAGAGATTTTATCTATTTACAAGAGGATAATCCATCAACTCTTTATAAAAAATATATACAAAGATGTAGATATTTTTTAGATAATCCAGATATAGAATTTACCCCTATTTTGAAAATGGATACTAAATAGATTTTTATTTTTTATTGTCTATATTTTCTAAATTTGAAGTTTCTATATTTTTAGTGGGGAGTATAGGAAAGTTGATAGCTTGATTATTTACAGGTGTTTCTTTCATTTGTACTTGTGAACTTTGAGTATTGTTTTCACAAGCTGAAAATAAAAAAGAGACGCTAAAGATAACAAATATTATAGAAAACTTATCCATTATTAGAGCCTTATTTTGATTATTAATCAAAGTATATCTAAAATTAAAATAAAAGATACTTATGATAGAATATATACCAAGATAAGGATAAAAAGCATGAAAAAAGTATTATACATTTTTTTAATTACTGGAAATTTTTACTTGTTAAATGCAGTGCAGATGAGCAGTGTAGGCTATTCTAATATTAGAAAAGAGGCTTCACTTACAGCTGAAATAGTTGGTGTATTAAAAAAAGATGAGAAAGTAAATATACTTGATACAATCAATACTAAAGGTAGATATTGGTGTCAAATACCAAAAGGTTATGTATCATGCAAGTTACTTAAAATAGATAAAATAAAAGAGACTAAGACTAAGAAAAAAGTTGTATCTATCCCTACAAAACTACCTAATAAAAATAATAAGTCAAAAAAAACTGATAATTTTAGTGATGCTAAAAAAGCTTTTTTAAACAAAGAATATAAAAAAGCTTATGATAGTTTTTATCAAATATTTTTAAATAATTTAGATAATCCAAATATAAATTTTTATCTTGGTCGTTCAGCATTTATGTTGGGGCGTTTTGATGAAGCTATTAGTGCTTATGAAAGAGTTTTATTTATTGATGAAAATGCTACCCGTGTTAAACTTGAGTTAGCAAGATGCCATATGGCAAATAATTCAGATGAACTTGCAAAAACAATTTTTTTAGAGATTCTAAAAACAGAAATACCACAAAATGTACGAATCAATATTAAAAAGAATCTTGAAATTTTAGAGAATAAAAAGGTAAGAAATACTTTCAGTGGAATATTTATAGTTGGTGTTGGTTGGGATGATAATATTGAGAGTTTATCTACAAACTATATCTCGGAAGTTACAGATAGCGTTTTTACTAGTACTAACTCACTCCAGTCTGCTTGGACACATCAAGAGATGTTAGCTTTGAATCATACATATAAATATTCAGATACAATAGACATAAAAAATAATGCTCTGTTTTTTATGAAGAATCATGCTGGTTTTTCTCAAAGAAATATTCAATTTATTCAGTTCTTTCCTGCTTTATCTTTTAAATATTCTAATCAATTAAGTGTGGATTATACTTTTATATACAATCGCGTATTATTAGACAGAAAATCTTTGATAAGTAATTATGCTTTTCACCCAAAACTACAATTTATAAACTCTAAATCTCTTATTTTAGAAGCTTCGTTAAAATATCAAAAAAAATCTAATGATGATTCTAATAATAAAGATAGAGATGCTATGTTTTATGAAACCTCTTTGAATGCACAAGTGATTCATACAGATAAATTGAGCACAACAAATGAGCTTAAGTATGCACAAGAGAAAAAAATAAGAGGTGTATTAACAGATGTAGATTACAATTTATATAGTCTATCTACAGCTGCAGTATATAAGTTTACAGATGATTTAAGTGTATCATTAAAAGCAAAACTTTTTCATAAATCTTATCTTGAAAAATATATACCAACAAAAAATAAAAGGGTTGACAATGAATACCAAGGCTATTTTAGTACTACCTATATGTTAAGTAAAAAAAATATTTTACAAGCTGAATATATATATACAGACCATCAATCAAACTATAACGATTTTGAATTTAAAAAGAATACATTCACAATCAATTTCATAAGTATGTTTTAAAGGATAACTATGAAAATATTATTATTAATCTCTTTGTTTATATCATTAGCATTTGCAAGTATAGGGCAAGTTACAGGGATAAAAGGGAAAGCAACTCTTATAAGAGAATCAAAAAGTATAAATCTTGTACTAGGTCATAAATTAGAAAAAAAAGATCTTATCAAAACTGAAAATAGATCAAAAGTTCAGATAATATTTAATGATAACACTATTGTAACTATAGGTAGAAACTCATCTTTAGATATTGAAGAATACCTTTTTGATACAAACTCATTAGAAAAATCAGAGGTGAAGTTAAAGTTTTTTAGAGGTGCATTTAAATCTATCACAGGTAAAATTGGTAAAGTGGCACCAGAGAGATTTAAACTAAAAACAAAAAATGCAACAATAGGAATCCGTGGTACTACATTGGCTGGAAATCAAAATAGAGTTATATGTGAGAGGGGTACAATTACGGTAAGTGCAAACGGAATCACTCAAGTTGTTCCAGCTGGTATGATGAGTATGACCCCACCAGATTCTCCACCTACTCCACCAGTTGTATATAAGGCGAGTGAAATTTCATTGGATGATGAAGCAGAAAAAGAAGAGGAAAAAGAGAAATCAAAAGTCAAAAAAGAAGCATCAAAAGAAAATCAACAAAAAGTGGAAGAAAAATCGCAAGAAAAAGAGAAAAGTAGTTCACAAGAGGAAACAAAAGTTGTAAAAGAGGAAAATACAGACCAAGATAGTAGTGAGCCAGTTAATGAACAAAAAATAGAACAACAAGAAACAGTAGTTGAGAAAGAGCCTGCACAAGTAAGTGTAGTTCAAGAGGTAAAAAGTCCAACTATCAATAATGAGGTTGCAGTTGTTAACACAACAATAGCAAATACATCAGAGACTACAGGTACAGTTTCTAATACTGTTAATGACACAGTTACATCAGAAGAGATAGAACAAAAAAAAGAGGAGATAGAAATCATTATAGAGAGTGGGATTGTTCTCGATAATGAGAATGTAGAGGTTGTTGATGGTCAAATTATAATTGATGGAAAAGAGGTTGATGTTGTAGATGGTGAGATAGTTATAGAGGAACCAACAGTTGAAGAGCCAACCCAAGAGGAACCAACAGTTGAAGAGCCAACCCAAGAGGAACCAACAGCTGAAGAGCCAACTCAAGAGGAACCAACAGCTGAAGAGCCAACTCAAGAGGAACCAACAGTTGAAGAGCCAACTCAAGAGGAACCAACAGCTGAAGAGCCAACTCAAGAGGAACCAACAGCTGAAGAGCCAACTCAAGAGGAACCAACAGTTGAAGAGCCAACTCAAGAGGAACCAGCAGTTGAAGAGCCAACTCAAGAGGAACCAACAGTTGAAGAGCCAGTTGTTGTAGCCCCACCACCAAATACACAACCTACTGAGCCTACTTACATAGATGAACCAACGATTCAGAATCCTAATTTCGATACTTCGAATTTATCTACAACTTCATCTTATAGTTCTACATATTTAGATTATGGTGTTTGGAATAATAGTTCTGATTCAACAACAGGTTTTTATTTAGTGGGAGATATTACACCAAATGAAGTAGTTCAAGAGCAAATAAATACTTTAACAACAGCTCAAACATACTCAGGAAGTATAATTGCTAATAAAATAGAGGGTAGTACAATAACTCAAGGTTTAAGTGGTAGTGTTGGTATAACAATAGATTTTGCTGCTCAAGAGATAACAAGTGGTACTATAGATGTAGTTACAGATTCTAGTATAAACGAATCTTGGACGACAACTATAAACTCAGGAGAGATAAATAAATATGGTCTTAGCTCTTCAGATATTAGTGGTAGTATTAGTTCAGATACAGGTTTAATTAGTCAAGGTGTTACAGGCTCTTTAAGTGGAGATTTTTATGGTTCAAGTGCAGAAGAGATTGGTGGAAAATTCAATCTCATAGATAGTGTATCTTCTAGTCAAATAGAGGGCGTTTTTGGGGGAGCTAGATAATGAAAAAGTTTTTTTATAGTTTTATAATTTTAGTTTTAGTACTTGGTGGAATTTTAAATGCTGCAACTATCTCTGTAACATCAACAGCAGATACAAATACATCAGGAACACTAAGATATGCAATAGAAACGGCAAACAATGGAGATACTATTGACCTATCTAGTTTAGGAGGACAGATCATAACTTTTGGAACAGAAATAGCTATTTCAAAAGATTTAACTATTGAAGGTAATGTTACTAATGGTATTATTTTAAATGGAGATAATTCTACACGATTATTTAATATTAATAATTCATCTGTTACTTTTGCAAATATAGTATTTCAAAATGGTGGAGGCACTAGTGATGGTGGTGCTATATATGTAAGTAATAGTGCATCTGGAGAAGATATAAATATTACAAATTCTCATTTTAAAGATAATAATTCTACAACAAATGGTGGTGCTATCGTATTTCAAGGAAGTGGTTATAATGTAAATATTACAAATTCAAGTTTTTTGAATAATTACGCTGCAACTAAAGGTGGAGTATTCGGAGGATGGCCAGATATAACGATAAATATTAAAAACTCAACATTTACTAACAATAGCTGTGGAAACTATAGTGGTGTTATACATCTTGAGGGTGGAGTGATTTATAATATTGATAGTTCTACCTTTGTAGATAATGTAGCAACTTCTGGTACAACTTTTTACAATCAATCAGGTACTTTAAATATAAAAAATAGTGTTATATACAATAGTGATGCTACAAAAGAAATATTTACAAACACTGTAACTACACAAGGGTATAACTTTATATCAGATACAACTCTTACTGCTTCATCTGGAGATATTTTTTATACAGATGGTACTAGCCCTTTTTTAGCAACTTTGATAAAAGATAGCGATGGTATCACATGGGCTTATCCTCTTACAACAGGTTCGCCACTTATAGATAATGGTAGCTGTGCAACTATAGATGGAAATATAACTACAATCGACCAATTTGGTACATCGAGACCACAAGGAGCAGGACCAACTTGTGATATAGGTGCTATTGAGTATATTTCTCAACCTAAACTAACTCTAAAAGCTCATGGAGCAGCATTGCAGTTTGATGGAACAAACTATATAGGTACAATAACTCCAGTAATAACAAATGTAGATAATATAACTTTAGAAACATGGTTTAACTGGAATGGGTCAACAGATAATATGGCACTTATATCTAATGGAACTGTTGATCCAAATGGTTATGGGATAAACCTAAATGGTGCTACTGGACAAGTTTGGTTATGGATAGGGGGACAGGGTTCACCTGCTATTACTGAAGTACTTACCCCTAATCAATGGTATCATGTAGCTTTTACCCGTACTAACGGTACATGGAAAGCCTATCTAAATGGTGTAGAAGCAACAACAAATGGCGTAGGTTTAACAAGCACTCCTAATACTCCAAGTGGTATAACTTCAATAGGTGGATTTCCAACAGGAAGTAGATTTAAAGGTATGATGGATGAAGTTCGTATATGGGATGTAGCACGAAATAATACAGAGATAAAAGACAACTATACCCATCAACTAGACGGAAATGAAACAGGACTAGTTGCATACTACAACTTTGATGAAAGAAGTGGGAGTACTGTAAAAGATATCACTTCAAATGGAAATTATGGAACACTAGAAGGTAATGTAACAAGACTTAACTTTTTAGGGGATAGCTTAGAGTTTGATGGTATTGATGATAAAATCACAAGAGATACAATAGATTTATCTGGTAATTCACTTACAATAAGTACTTGGATAAATACTAAAAAAGATATTAATGCAACAGCAGGAGTCTCTAATATAGTAAGAAATTCCTATATAAATTTCTTTTTAAGACTTGAAAACGATGTTTTACAATTTACATATGATGCTAACGGAGATGAAATAGATATAAGAGACTTCCGTACTACTATTACAAGTGAAGAGTTTCTAAACCAATGGAAACATATCTCAGTAACATTTGATAATAATAGTACAAATACTATATTAAAGCTTTATATAGATGGTGAATTAAGAAATACAGAACTATTTCCAGCTGAAAATCTATATTATAACACTACTCAACCTTTTGAAATAGGTGGTACTTCTGGAGACTTTTTCAAGGGAAATATAGCTGAAGTATCTATTTTCCAAAAAGTACTTACTATAGATGAAATCAAAACAAATATGAACTCATCTTTAAAAGGAGATGAGACAGGTTTAGTAGGGTATTGGCCACTAAACGAAGGTGCTGGAACACTTGCTAAAGACTATGCTACTAATGGAAATGATGGAACTATTTCAGATGCAACTTGGATAGACACAGCTC
>Ga0193965_1000060_pt1 | contig 41090 bp, 37 predicted proteins | sample FB_8_MG_FD_140330 | JGI IMG/M metagenome (GOLD analysis project Ga0193965, IMG submission 140330) | Microbial mat bacterial communities from the Broadkill River, Lewes, Delaware, United States - FB_8_MG | ecosystem: Environmental > Aquatic > Freshwater > River > Microbial mats | place: USA... | reverse complement strand
GAAATTCCAAGGAAGGATGCCGCAGACATATAATCTCCTGCAATTGCCATACCGTTTTGGAAACCTGTAATCCCACCACCTGCTGTATAGAAATCTTTGGCTGATTTGGTTTTGGTTGCCGCCCAGTAGGTAATACCCAATGTACCCCCAACAAAGATGAGGAACATTACAATCGCTGACATATTGAGGTCTTGTTTTGCTACCTCACCCTCGATTGCTCCACCTGCAAAAAGAGTAACAATCGTTAACATAAAAAATAGTACTAATTTATTCATATCTATATCTCCTTAACAGAGTCTTTTACTCTATTAGATAAATCATCAAACTCACCGTTTGCACGCTTAGTATAAACCCCTGTCAATGCAAACGCAAAAATAATAACTGCAATTCCAATAGGAATACCAACAGTTGTTACAGACCCATCACTCAAAGGGGTTGCAAGTAGTGATGGGCTGAATGCGATGGTTAGAATGAAGGCAAAATATACTACCAACATTGCAATAGTAAGCTTCCATGAAAAACTTGTTCGTTTTTCAACCAACTCTTGATAGTCTGGATTGTTTTTAATCTTATCTATCGTCTCTTGATTCATTTTAATCTCCTTAATATTATGGGCAGTCAATGTAGGTGCGACCATGTCGTACAATAGCGTGTGACACGGTCACACCTACAAATCATAACCATTTTTTTTCGCTCCCAAACTGGGTTTGGGAGTGTATATTCATTATTGTAACCAAAAACATCTGCATTCCCAAGCTCAGCTTGGGAACGAGGTTGTGGTTGGTTAAAAGTTATAGTTTACGATAAATCTATACTCATCCCAACCAGCAGTCTCACCCGAAGCGGCTACATTAAACTCTTCAGCAAAATTGGCTCTAAATCGAAGCTGTAGGTTTTTGGTAGGATAGTAGATCACATCGAGTCCACTCTCACTCGCATCACCACTTGTATAACCATTGTTTTCATCCATCGTAAAGTTGGCATAGTATCCAGTTGCACTAAGGTTGAGACCAAGAAGATCATTAAAGTCATACTTCAACGCTACTTTTGCTGCTTGGGTTCCTGCTAAGAATTGGTGTCGTGTAACCATCCCTTGGGTAAATGCTGGCATACCACCCCATGGAGAGATGATAGCATTAGCATACACCGCGTCACCTGCATCGTTTTCACCTGTATCTGAGAATGCTCCACTTAATGTAAAGCCACTAAAGCTCACACCTGCTTTGAGAGCCCAATAGAGGCTATCGATCTCACCATCACCCCCAAGAACAGAAAGAAGGTTGTCGCCTACATTGTTCTCTTTGATAAGCTGAGCTCCTACAAAACCTTTCATACCACCCATATCAAAGCTGTAGTCTGCTTGACCGTAGAAGGCATTAAGAATATCGTGAGCATAGTAGTTCCAAAGTTGTAGTTTTAAATTATCAATTCCCTGATAGGTCAAACCTGCAACCGTTACGCCATCGGTATCGACACCGAGTGCATACTCACCCATTTTGACAAACTCACCCACACGTGTTCGACTATCTACTGCAGAGTATCCTGAAGTGGCAGCCAAAATACCACCGTTATAAGCTCGTCCAAATGTACCTTGTGCAAACTTTGTCATATGAGCCAATACCAATGTGGTATCAGGCAGATCACTGTTGGCAATTAAAGCCCCCTCAAATAGGTTTGGTAGCATTCTAGCATCATCAGTCCCAGCTAGTGGCGTATTGACCTTTTGACGACCCACTTTAAGGAGTGTATTACCCAATGTATATTGAAGATAGGCTTCACCCAAGAGTGCATAATCTTCGTTATCATCACCCAGTAGTGTAGGATCTGCTACAGTGTAGTCTGTTCTTGGACTATCCATAACCAATTTATTGGTCGTATAGAACCCCACACCAAAACTCAATCCATAAAGAGAGGGTGACTCATACTTAAGATGTCCACCAATAGCTGTACCATCACGTGTAAAGTCATCTTTTGTTGGGTCACTATAGTCCATCTCTCTTGAGATAGAAAAGAGACGAATCTGTCCACTCACTTTTCCTAAGTTGACCTCTACAGGTGCTTTGGGAGCTTTGGTCTGGATAACCTCAACCTCTTTAATCTCACCACCTGCAACCCCTAATGTTGCAACTGTGGCTAAACTTAAAACAATTTTCCTCATGTTGTTCCCCTAATAAATCATTTGTTCACCCTAATGCTAAATCACAAACGTAGCATGAACGTAGCAAAATGTTTATGAGAGGTTAAAAGATTAAAAATATATTGCAGTGTTACAAAAAGTAATCATATTCTCTCTATCTAAAAATAATTACATTTTATAAAAAACTTACATAATAAGTTATAATTAATTTTAATGGTTTTAAAATATAAACGTGATAGAATATAATTACACTATAAGCAAGGATAATAGGATGGTAGAGAATATTGAAGCCTTTGAAGAGTCTCTTCTCTCTCTTGATCGAATTCAAGCCAAAGAGATATTAACACAAGAGCCTGATACAGCACTCTTTGAAGCACTTGAAACAGTTGTAGTACCTACAATGGAGAGTATTGGTCAAAAGTGGGAAGAGGGAGAGGTGGCACTCTCTCAGGTCTATATGAGTGGTAAAATATGCGAAGAGATTGTTGAGGAGCTTTTGCCACTAGATGATGAGACACGCATTGAACACCCAAATATAGCCATAATGGTTTATAGAGATTTTCATATGCTTGGCAAAAGAATTGTCCTTACTTTTTTGCGTGCGAGTGGCTATAAAGTATCTGACTATGGGCATCAAGAGAGTATTGATGAGATTATTAAACGTATTAAGAGTGATAAGATTGAGATACTTTTGATCTCTGTATTGATGCTCAATTCTGCTTTGCATCTCAAAGAGCTGACAGATGCTATAAAGGCAGCCAACTTATCGACCAAGGTAGTTGTAGGAGGTGCTCCTTTTCGTTTTGATACCCATCTCTATCAAGAGGTTGGAGCTGATGCTTTTGGAAAGAGTGCATCAGATATAATCGATATAATTGACACACTAAAGGCTAAATGATGACACCTATGCAACGAGTACTGACAACACTAGGACACGAAGAACCCGATAGAGTTCCCTACTTTTTGCTCCTGACACTTCATGGAGCCAAAGAGCTTGGATTGAGTATTGAGGAGTATTTTTCAAATGGGCAAAATGTTTTTGAGGGGCAAAAAAGACTTAGAGAGAAGTATGGGCATGACTGCTACTATAGCTTTTTTTATGCTCCTATTGAAGTAGAGGCTTTTGGAGCAAAAGTTATCTACAGTGAGGATGGCCCTCCAAACTCTGCCACACCTTTTTTAAAAAAAGAGATGATTCCTACACTCCAAGCCCCCGATGCCAAAACTGCACCTATACTGCAAAAGGTCTATGAAGCTACAAGACTGCTCAAAGCCCATGCCAAAGATGAAGTGCCTATTATTGGGGTGGTGATGTCTCCCTTCTCTTTGCCAGTAATGCAGATGGGCTTTGAAGCCTATTTGGATCTCATCTACAACGAACCTAAGCTTTTTGATCAACTCATGGACGTAAATATGAAATTTTGCATCGATTTTGCCAATGCTCAACTTGAAGCAGGAGCAACAGCCATCACCTACTTTGATCCTATCTCATCCCCAACCATTATCCCCAAAGAGATCTATTTGAAAACAGGCTTTAAGATAGCACAGCAGAGCATTGCCCAAATCAAAGGAGCAACCGCTACTCACTTTGCTTCAGGTAATGTACTCCCTATTATGGATATTCTTCCCCAAACAGGTACAGCAGTGGTGGGGGTGAGTACTTTTGAGGATTTAGGTGAACTCAAAAAAGCAGCCAAGCAAAAGCTAAGTTTATTAGGGAATCTTAATGCCATTGAGATGCGAAAGTGGAGTGTTGAGGAGACCAAAGCCTATGTCAAAGAGGCTATTAGAAAAGGAGGTAAAGGGGGAGGCTTTATTTTGGCAGAAAATCATGGTGAGGTTCCCTATTTTGTTCAAGAGGAGACACTATTAGCAATCAAAGAAGCAGTCGAAGAGTATGGCAACTATCCCCTTCAAGACTAAACTGCACTTCTATATTTGTGATAGTTATATCAAAGAGCTTCAAAGCGTTACAAAAGAGTACAGCACTGTCACGGTCTCTTCCTTCAAAGCCAAGTGTAAATATCAAGGCATACCTGATCTAAACCCCCAAAAATCATCTTCTTACAAAAAGCAATACATTATAGGGGGTTGTTCTTTACAATCGCACTACCCCAACACAACTTTACTTAAACAAGACAACTGCCTCTACCTCTTGGCATCTAAAGCACTTATTGAGAGTTATATTTCACAAGGTGCCTACCTACTCACTCCTGGTTGGCTTGAGGATTGGGAGTATATTGTTCAAGATATATGGGGCTTTGATCAAAAAGGTGCACAAAACTTTTTTGCAGAGTTTTGTACTAAGTTGGTACTTTTTGATACCCATATCAATGCAGATGCCAAAGTACAACTTGATGCTTTTTCCAAGTTTGTTGATAGAGATGCTAGCGTAGTTCCCATTGGATTGGATTATTTTCGCAGCTATATTAGACATATTATTGACTCTGAAATTATTGAACAGCTTGAAGATAAAAATAAAAAATACACCTCTGCACTACAAGAGAAATCCAACTACGCTATGGCTTTTGATCTACTGAGCAAACTTAATGAAAAACTTGATGAACGTCAGATTATTGATAAGATTTTGGAAATTTTTACCATGCTCTTTGCTCCACAAAAGATTATCTATCTTGCTCTTAATAACAACCTAGTCCTAGAAGAGTTCTCAACTTATGAGTACTCAAAAGAGAGGACAATGCACTATTTAGAGTCAAAAGAGAGCTACAAGGCCTATGAAGATAGTTTTTGGATCAAACTGACCTACAATAAAGAGACTATTGGTCTTATCAGTATTGAGAGTATTGCCTTTAAAGAGTATATTACACCCTATCTAAATCTTGCAATTGTAGTCAGTGATCTTTGCGCATTGGCAATTGAGAATGCACGCAACCATCTCAAAACCAAAGAGGTGCAAGCTCAACTTGCCCAAAGCTCCAAGCTTGCCTCTATGGGGGAGATGCTCTCCTCTATTGCACATCAGTGGAGACAGCCACTCAATACCCTCAATCTCAATATTGAGATGCTTGAAGATTATTATGAAGCAGGGCAAGTGGATGAAGCATTTATAGAAAAATTTATTGAAAAAAACACCGCTACCATTGGCTTTCTCTCTCAAACCATTAGTGATTTTAGCAACTTCTTTAGAATCAAAAAAACCAAAGAGCACTTTAGTGTCAAAAATGCGATAATGAGTATCATTGAGATACTTAAAGTTCAACTCAATAACCACAATATAACTTGCTCTATTGAGGGAAATGACTATGAGTATTATGGACTTGGCAATGAGTTTAAACAAGTCATTTTAAACCTTCTCAATAATGCAAAAGATGCCATCATAGAGTCCAAACAAAAGAGTGGTACCATTGCTATAACTATAAATAAAAAAGATGATACTATTACGACCTCAATTGAAGATAGTGGTGGAGGTATTGATTTGGAAGTGATTAATCGAATATTTGAACCCTACTTTACAACCAAAGAAGAGGGTAAAGGGGTAGGTCTTGGACTCTACATCTCTAAAATGATTATAGAAGAGAATATGCACGGTAAACTAGATGTTGAAAACTCCCCCAAGGGTGCTTTGTTTAAAATTCAATTAATAGATAGTGGTGAAGATGAATAACAGCAATCCACTCTCATCCTTAAGCGTTTTGGTAGTAGAAGACCAAGAGGATATTCGAGAGACACTTAGCACTCTTATTGGACTCTGGGCACAATCAGTCCAAAGTGCCGCCAATGGTCAGGAGGGATATGAGGCGTATCAAAAGTTTTCACCCGATATTATCATTACCGATATTCGTATGCCAGTGATGAGCGGATTGGAGATGATTCGACAAATCAAAGCTCATAACCCAACATTTCCTGTTCTTATTACAACAGCTTTTCAAGACCCTGAGTATCTTCTTGATGCTATTGAGCTTAAAGTTGATGGCTATATCGTCAAACCCATTCGCAAAAAAGATCTCAAAAATCGTTTGGAGCTTGTGGCTAAATCACTTTTGTATGAAGCAGAGAGTGCCAAACGACTCCAAGAACAACGCCTCTACCAAGAGAAGTTAGCCCAACAAAACCAAAAACTCTTTGATGCCCAGAGAAATTTGCATCATCAAGCCCATCACGATACCCTTACCAACCTACCCAACCGACTCCTCTTTTTAGATCGTCTTAACCAAGCTATCAAGCACGCCAAACGTTATGAAAAACAACTCGCCGTCTTATTTATGGATCTTGATCACTTCAAAGAGATCAACGATACACTAGGACATGATGCAGGTGATCAACTTCTTATTACTGTTGCACGAAAGCTTGAGAGTGCAATACGTAAAAGCGATACTGTTGCACGTTTGGGAGGAGATGAGTTTACCCTAATCTTGGAAGATATTGAAGAGAGTAATGATATTATCACTATCACCCAAAAAATTCTTTATCTTATGACTCAACCTGTATCGATAGAAGATAATGAGTTTTATACATCGTTTAGTATCGGTATCGCACTCTATCCCAATGATGGAGAGAGTGCAGAGACCCTGCTTAAAAATGCAGACGCTGCGATGTACCGTGTCAAAGAGGAGGGACGTAATAATTATCAATTTTATACAGAGGATATGACAACTCGTGCTTTTGAACGCATGCATTTAGAGACTCAGCTGCGTAAAGCAATAGAGAACCATGAGTTTGAACTCTACTACCAGGCACAACTTGATCTCTCAAGTCAAAAGATTATTGGTATGGAGGCATTGATACGATGGAATCATCCAAATTTGGGTATAGTTCCACCTTCACAATTTATTCCTCTTGCAGAAGATACAGGATTGATTATTCAAATTGATGATTGGGTGATGGAGAAGGGTATTGTGCAATGGGTTGAGTGGCTAAAAAAGGGTATTGATCCAGGTAAACTCTCTCTTAATCTCTCTCAATTGCAACTCGATACACCCAATTTTATCAAAAAAGTCACCAACTTAATAGACAACTACCAGATTGATCCACATAAAATTATATTTGAAGTAACCGAATCTCAAATTATGAAAAATCCTAAAAAAGCGATTAAAATACTTCAAGAGTTAAGTACTCTTGGTATAGAACTAGCTATTGATGATTTTGGTACTGGTTACTCCTCACTCTCCTATCTAAAGCAACTCCCCATCAATAAACTTAAAATTGATCAATCTTTTATTCATGATATACCACAAGATATGGACGATATGGAGATTACACGTACCATTATTGCTATGTCCAAAGGACTGCATCTTGATATTATTGCAGAAGGAGTAGAGACCAAAGAACAAAGTGAGTTTTTAACTGAAAATGGCTGCAATGAAGTTCAAGGCTTCTACTATCATAAACCTGCATCTAAAAAAGATATAGAGAAATTTTTGTTGAAATATTTATAGTTATATTAAATACCCACGATTGCATATATCAAAATCGTGGGTACTTTAAGATTAGTGTGAAGCTGCTTTACCCATATCCCACATTGGCAAAAAGATTCCTAAAGCCATCAGTGTAACCAATACCGCAATAAAGAACATCAAAATTGGTTCAATATAGGTTGAGAGATTATCGATAAGATCAGTAAACTCTTCATAATAGTAGTTTGTTACTTTATCAAGCATAGCATCAAGCTGACCCCCAGCCTCTCCTGCTTTAATCATCTGTAATAGCATATTTTCATACAATCCTGTCTCTATAAAGGATTCTGTCAAACTCTTACCACGACCAATATTAGCTCCAATTGTCCCAAGCTTCTCTTTCATAATCTCATTATCTACCATTCCAACCGCTGTACCAAGTGCCTCTGCAACAGGTAGTCCTGATTTAACTAACTCACCAAAAATTAGATTATAACGGTGCATCGTTGAGAGAAAAATTGCCTTATTAATCAGGTAGAATTTTGGACTGATTAAAGCTTTATCCGTATTGTATTTATACTGTTTATTATTTGCGTAAAAATATCCATGTGCTTTAACAACTACAACAAGGGTAACAATAATTTGGGGCATATAGTTTGACATATAGTGTTCAAACCAAAGAAGCATCTTTGTTGGTACTGGCAAATCTGCACCTAACTTTTCAAAAATTGCTTTAAATTTTGGAACAACGGCTAAGATCAAGATAGAAAACGCTACACCCATAGCAATTAAAGTGGTTCTTGGACCCTTAATAGCCTTTTTAAATTTTTTATTATTATCTTGTATATCACCCAAAATCTCTGAAAGTTTTCGATACGCACCTGAGAGATTACCTGTTTTTTCTCCCAATTCTGTCATAGCAACCACAACATTTCCAAAATCCGAACGATATTTATTCATGGAGTCTGAAAGAGATTTACCTGCATTAATATCATCGCATACACTTTGCCAAATCTCTTTTAGTTTAGGATTTTCAGTATGCGTAGCAATTTCATCGAGTGTATCATTAATAGGAATACCTGCATCGGTCATAACCGAAATTTGACGAATAGTAGCAATTTTATCCTCTTCAGGAATTTTACCCTCAAAGGATTGTTTAATCTTATCAATAAACTCTTTAAAACTGTCATCAACGGGTGCTGCTGTCTCTGTTGCCCTTACAACAACTGCTCCCTTAAATTGCCTTTTAGCCAAAGCAACCGCTGCCATCTTATTAGCAGCTTTAATCAACTCTTTAGACTTTTTACCTTTATTGATTATATCTACATTAAAATATTTCATATTACAACCTTGCTACTCTAAAGACCTCTTCAACAGTTGTTTTACCTGCTAGTGCCTTCTCAATTCCATCTGCAAACATTGGCATAAATCCATCTTTGTATGCCAGTTGTGTCATCTCCTCTTTTGAGCCACCAGCAGCGATCAGTCGTGCAAACTCCTCAGTAATGGTTAAAACTTCACAAATCATCTCTCTTCCTGTATATCCCCCGTGATTACACTCTTTGCATCCCTCACCACGATAAAATTGATACTCTTCATCGTCAGGCATATACTCTTTGATTTCTGCTAATACACTCTCTTGCAGTGTATCGGGTACTTTACAGTTTTGACACAGCTTTCGCACCAGCCTTTGTGCTTGAATAGCTACCAATGCACCACTAACCAAATAACTCTCAATTCCCATATCCAATATTCTAGTAACAGCACTGATTGAATCATTAGTATGCAGTGTTGATAGTACCAAGTGACCTGTAAGAGCAGCTTGAATCGCAATACGCAGTGTCTCTTGATCCCGTATCTCCCCGATCATGATTTTATCGGGATCTTGTCTCAAGATAGAACGAAGAGCTGCAGCAAAAGTAAGCCCTGCTGAGACATTAACATGTACTTGTTGTAGACCCGCCATTTGATACTCTACAGGATCTTCAACCGTAATAATCTTATCTCGTACATCTCTAAGAGCATTAAGTGCACCATAAAGTGTGGTTGTTTTACCAGACCCTGTAGGACCCGTAACCAATACAATTCCATAAGGCACTGCAATACCTGCTGTAAACTTTTTATAGTTGGATTCACTCATTCCAGAATCTTGCAATCGAATCATCGCTTTAGATTTATCCAAAATACGCAAAACGATAGACTCTCCATGCAGTGTCGGTAGAGTTGAAACCCGAAAATCATAGGGGTTACCGACAACAGTAGTAGAGAAACGTCCATCTTGAGGTTTACGTTTTTCAGCAATATCCAAACTTGATATCAATTTCATTCGTGATGCCAAGGGGTTAAAAATATCTCTATCGAATGTAAAGAGCTGTTGAAGCATACCATCAATTCGAGCTCTTACAATACAGTTTTTTTCTGTTGCTTCAATATGAATATCACTCGCTTTTGAGGTTATTGATTGTCTTAAAATAATATGAATGAGTTTTAGTACAGCAGGGTTATCTTCATCTTCATCACCACCAACCTCTTTAAGATCACCTCGAATCTCATTAACTAGCCCCTTAACCGATTCGTTAATTTCAAGCCGTTGTAGATATTCGTGAATTTGTCTAGGACGTGCAATACCTACATCAATAGGCTTACGCGGAAAAATACGTTGCATAACATCCTGAGCCTCCATATTGAGTGGATCACCAAATACAATTAAGATACTCAAATCTCCCTCTTCGACGGGAATAACATCGTATTTTAAGAGTTGCTTGTAGGGGGTCTTGGCAAAGAGATTCATATCCAAATCAATATCATCTAAATCTACAAATTTAACCTTTAGTTCTTCAGCTACTAAATGTAAAATTTTATTGACATCCATCCCCTCAATTTTTTCAAGATGAGCAAGCGTAATAACACCTTGTCGAATCTTTTTTGCAAGAAACTCTTCTACAGTACCAATATCAATAAACTTATATTCAATTAGATTGGCGAAATTAACCTTTTTGGGAGGTCTGCTTCGTACCAAAAAAGAGATACTCTCTTTTTTTAAGAGTCCCTCTTTTAGCATCATCTCAATTAATTTTACCATTTTATCCCCCTCTTACGAGTCTATCTCTTTGATAGTTTCTCTTTAAACTCTTCTAATAACTTTCTAGCTCTCAGTGAATTTCTCTTTTTTAAATAGGAATCTAAGATATGTATTGCTTTTAGATACTCACCTCTAGCTGCTTTTGCTTTTGCATAAATCAGCCAACTCTCTTCAGATTCATCATTAAGTTCATTGGCAATAAATGCCCACTCTTCTGCTTTTTTATATGTTTTCTTTTCAAAATAGTATCTTGCCAAGAAAAGTGCATCTTCTGGGTCTTGAGTAGATGCAAATCGTTTTTCAACCTCTTTGTAGGCATTCGAACTCTTTTTAATATGAATATACTTCTTCTCGTGTCTTCTCTCAATCTCCTCTTCCAATCTTACTTCAGGAGATTTTTTTTCAACTTCTATCTTATCTTTTATTGATGAGAAGAATGGATTGCTTGTATTCTCTTCATATACTGTGGCATTCGTATCAAAAACTTCATCACTTACATTAATCTCAACAACTTCTTTAGTACTGTTTTTTTCAACTTTAATCTCGACTTTCTGAATTGTTTGATTGCTATCATCTTTTGTAATGTTATTCTCTTTTGGTTTTAGAGTATATGGTTTAGATACTTTCGTATAATATTGTAAAAGAGTTTGATTAACAACTGCTCTATTATTATAATAGATAACTGCTAAAACTATTAATATTAAAAACAGTAACCATGGGATGGATTGCTTAATTTTATACTTTATCCATTTTTTCTCTAACTCTTTCATATCATACATCTATATACCCCAATCGAATGCCAGCCATCTCTATAAACTTTTTTGAAAACTTCTTTTCATTGATTTTGTACTCGGGCAAAGATTCGTAATGTTCATAGATTTCAAAGACTTTAAACATTATCTTGTTACACTCTCTAAAGTTACCATCTGTCAGTTTATAGATAAGATTAATATGTTTGTCTTTGATTGTGTCGGCTACATCAAAATAGTTTCGCTTTAATAGTTTTTTATGAATATAACTCTTTAGTTCATCTTTTGATACATTGCGTAACTCAATCGTTTCCCAAATACGGGTTTGAAAATGCTCTTTTGCAATTAAATCTTCATTCTCTGTTTTGTGTATAGAGATAACAAATTTAATGGCTCCTGTATCGGATAAAATACGAATTTTTTCCAACATATCACCTGCATACATTTGAGCTTCATCAAGTAAAATTGTAATCTCACGTTTACCTTTGATACTTTTACAATAATCTACTAATGTCGTAAAGTTAACTTCTGTATTTTTAGGCAGATCTTTTAAGGTAACTAACTTAAAAAATTTTCTAAAAAACTCTCTTGGTTCAATTGATGGAGCATCAAAATAGTGTATCTCTCTTTGATACTTTAAGTTTTGGTAGATACGATTGAGCAGTACACTTTTACCCGTTCCAGGTCGTCCAAACAGTAAAATCATTTTAAGTGGTCGAGAAACACTGTCAAGTAACCTATTATAGGAGTATAGAGCTGATTCAAGCTCTATATACTCCTCCACATCAATGGTGTCGACAAAAATATTTTTTAGTAATTTATAGCTACTCATGACTCAATTTTTTATATCCTAAATCTTTTAAAGAGATATCCTTGGAGGTCTTAATGATATGAGGAGTAATAATAATAACCAACTCCTCAACAGTATCAATCTTCTCTTCTCTTTTAAAAGCATACTCTAATAGAGGTAAGTCTCCTAATAGAGGTACTTTACTAATAACAGTACCCTTTTTGGTAGAGATCAAACCACCAAGAATTGCATGGTCTCCATCTTTAACTGTAATAACCGATGCAATTTGTCTTCGAATCAAATCTGGTGGAATAGTACGTACTGTATCACCACTTACTGCATCAGCTGCACTAGAGACTGAAGGATTTATTTTTAGTGTCACCATACCATTTGGAGCAATCTCAGGGGTAATATCCAATAAGATACCTGCAAAGACTGAACTGACGGTCTCACCCTCTGAAGTTGCAGTACCACCACCAGCTGCAGATGATGTAGCTGACTTTACTTTATAGAAAAGTTCGCGTCCTACACTTATAAGAGCCGGTTGATTATTCAAGGTTAATACTCTTGGACTTGAGACAGATTTTACATCTCCTTGTGTACCTAAAAACTTAACAATATCCGATACTTCAGCTTCTTGACCTATATCAAACGTCTTATCAGTTTGTGTGGACTCTGTTGTTGTTAAAGGAAAATTCTCTCCTCCATCTGTTGTGGTTAAAGTATCCGCAATACTTGTCGCTCGTGTAAATTGAGAGTTTAATGTAAAATTAGCCAATCCATAAATTTGTGTCCAATCAATACCAGTAGTCGTTGAGTTGTCAAACTCCACACTTAAAATTTTTACATCAATTAAAACTTGTGATTTTAACTGACGACTCAACATATCAATATACTCACCCACTCTTTTGAGCTGTTTTGCAGTACCTGTAACGGTAATCATACCTGCTGTAGGATTAACAATAGGAGCAATGGTCTTATTTCCCCAAAGTGCACCATCAGGTTCTGAACTAGATAGAATGCTCTCTACCTCTTTTTCTATTTTGTCCCAAAACTCAAAAGTATCATCAGTAGAGATCTCCATTCCTGTCTCAGATGTACTACCACTTGAGCCACCACCAGCAGCTCCACCTGCACCACCTGCTCCACCTGCTCCACCAGTAGAACTTACAGGGTTGGTTATCACAACATTGGCGGTAGATTTCCCCGTACGTTTACCAGCAATATAGTGGATTCTAAATGTTTTTGTCTTTAAATAGGAGATTAATAACTTATTACCTTTTAAAGTATACATTAAGTCATTATCCAGTAAAACTGTATCTAAAAAACCTTTTAAGGTTGAATTATCTAAATTAACATAATAGAGCCTCTTATTCAATCTCTTCTTTGCTGCACTATCTTTTACAATTAATGTCAAACCACAGGTATCAGCCAAATTTTCAATTGCATCTGCAATAGTCAATTCACTATTCATAGTTGCAGTAAACAGTTTTGTTGAACACCCTTTTGCATTAAGAATATTTGGTATTAGAAGCATCATAAAAATTGATACTATACTCAATTGCTTTAATCTACTCATCACTCTACTCCTTCGAATTTAAAATATTTTTCTTTTTATAGACAAAAATTCTTTTTGTACTGTTGTTATCGGCTCTCCACAAAGTGACAACTTTAGGAGTAATTGAGGTGATATTATAATCACCTACCATCTCTCCTATTGTCTTCCAATCATTGTTGATACGTGCTCTATTATTAACAACTGCATCCACTGTTATTTTTATCTCTACCCTTTTGGGTTTAAAAACAAATGTACTTACATTCGTATCATCTTTCATAACAGCAACAAAAGGATTTTCAGTATATTCTAACTGGTTCATATTGATACCTTTTCGTTGATCACGAATCTTATGTACCATCATTTTAATATCCTCAACACTCACACCTGTATTAGCAAAGACAAAAGAGATAAAGAGTATAAATATTGTTACTTTTTTCATTAGTGATTAATCCCCCATACTGAAATATTAATATCAGCCAAAGCATCTGCACTATCTTTATCGGAATAAATGTGCATACCGTAGACATCCGTAACCAATATATTTTGTTCTAACTCATTAACAAATTTAACAATTCCATTATAATCCCCTTTACAGCCTACACGTACTTTCAAGACATACCCAAAGCTACCATTATTATCAATATATTCATTGGTGATCTCACGGATATTTACATCTCTTGCATCTGCAGTAGAACTTATGGAGTCAATGAAGATAGACCAACTCTTTTTATTAAAAAGCATATCTGATAGTTGATCAAGGTTAAGGTTTACAAACTTTATTTTTGCCTCATAAGAGCTTATATCACTCTTTTTTTGTGTAATTTCTCTGTTTTTACTTTTTACATGATAGTCTCTATCACCACCTACAGTAATCGATTTTAGGTATTGATTTTGAGTATTAATGTTCTTTTTAATTTGATTCTTTTTAGCTTCAGAACTCTTATACTCACTCTGTGCATAGGGTAAAAAAAGCATATAGGCTATAGCAGCTATTGAACCTGCAACCCCCAATATAATCATATAACTTTCACTTGGTTTTTTATGTTCAAAAAACTTATCAAGTGCTTCCATTTTATCTGCAAAAAACTTCATCGTAACTTCACCTTTAATAATCCATTATAGTAACCACTTTGATCATTTTTCTCAATCTGTTCAATATCAATATATGAAATCTTCTTGAAATATTTATCTGAAATATGTTTGATAAGCTTGGTAATACTCTTAGAATTTTCACTTACGAGTGATATTTCATAGCTGTCATTATCACTTTTTATACTATCGGTTCGTACATCATGAGCTTTCAAATCAGCAGCAAAACGATAGAGAGACTCTGATTTTAGTTTATAATTTACCTTTTTATCAAAGATTGCTGTAAGTGTTTTAATTTTTGAGTCATACTTTATCTCAAGTTTTTCAAGTGCTTTATCAAGTTTTCCAATCTCTTTTGTTTTATCAGCTAATATCTGTTTGTATTTATCAGCAGTAGCGGTAAGCTCTCGCTCCTCTTCTACCAAGATATAACTTTCGGCTTTATTAATGTATGAACCTGCTAAGTAAGTAGTTGGCCAGGCAATCCCTACAATACTAACAAGTGATGTTGTAATGATAAATTGCCCTCCTGGACGCATATGAAAGGGTGGAGGTCTATGAAACTGTGTTAAGTTAACAACCTTGGTCTCTTCATTATCAATATAATCATAGGCACTCAATGCCATTAAACATTGAAGCTGTTCTAGATACCACTCATCAGTGTTAAACTCATAATCAAAATTGAGTTCACTTAAAACATGACCCAAATAGGTTTGACTGTACTCTTCAAGTCCTGCAATGGGACCAAATTCACTACCGATATAGACTTTATCGATATTTTCAAGATCAAAAGCTCTTTTTGCATAGATCAAAATATCATTTACACCAATAAAGACCTCACCAAAAATCTTCATTACATCTTTTTGATAATCTGAGTTGGCAGTTTTAAGCCCTTCGCTCCCTAAAATTTCATAAAATTCATCTTCAGATACCTTTTCACCAGGTAGTTCAAGATATTTTTCATAAATTCTTATTAATGAGTGCTCAATCGATTTTGAGTAGAGATAGTTTCCATCTTGATAGATTACAACCACAGTGTCGTAGCGTGTAAAATATACAAAACAATCAACCCCAACATTGTGCAGTATTTTATTTTGATAGAGTGCCATAAAGAGCATAGGAGATGGTATAATCAAATCAATATATTTTGTATCGACGAGTACTTCAGCAAAACGCTCTTGCATAGCTTCTGGCTCAATAACAAAAACATGGAAGCTTCTATTACCATCTACTTCAGCTGTCTCAATTGAACTGATAAGATACTCATTGGCTTGATCAAGCCCAAGCTCTTCATAGGTTTTAAGTTCAATTGTGTCGTAAACATCCTCATCAGGAATATTATTGCTCACTTCCACAACCGCACTGATTAGGTCTTTGTTACTAATATAAGAAGTTACATAATTTGAAGTGTTATACTCACGCTTTTTTTTAGGCGTAATATCACTATCTTTTTGTTTGTAAACTCTATCTAAGTAGGGATCTACAGTCAGGATGCCTTTATACTTTGATGAGAGTTTACTTTTTGCTTTTTTACTCTTCTTATCTTTTTTATTAAAATCAAGATTAAACATAGCCTCATAGCCCCTTCTAATAAGTAATTATATTGTATATGTTTTAATATTAATAATAGCTTATAACACACTTTTTTTTATATTTTAAAATACAAAAACTTTTTCTACTAAAATATATACCCCATTTCCTCTAAAGATTGAGAGCTTTTGCTCCAACCTTTTTTTACCGATACAAAGAGATTGAGATAGATCTTTTTACCTGAAAAATGCTCTAAAGCTTCTCTCGCAAGCTTTCCAACTCGCTTGATTCCTTCACCTCTTTTACCTACAATGATACCTTTTTGCGTATCTTTTTCAACAATGATGGTAGCATAGACACGATCTAAAGCTTCACTCTCATCAATTTTTTCAATGACAACATCACTCTCATAGGGGATCTCATCACTCAAATTTTCAAAGATTGATTCACGAATCAACTCTTTATAGATTGAACGAATATTATCCGTTGTTAGTATCTCATCATCGTAAAGATAGGGTGAAATAGGAAGATACTTAACGATCTCATCCAAAAGAGCTTTTTGAACCACTTCACGTTTGACCGAAAATGGAATAATTGCCTCAAATTTATCTTGATGTTTTTGATACTGTAAGAGCTTTTTAAGCAGTACTTCATGATTGATGTGGTCTATCTTTGTAAGTATAACAAGATGTTTTGTATTTTTAGCTTTATTAAGCTCTAAAAATGATTCATACTCTTTAAGTGAATCGGTTGCAGGTGCTAAAAAAACAATCAGATCACTATCTCCAATAGCCTTAAGAGCCTCTTCTAACATAAACTGATTAAGTAGACGCTCTTTTTGATGAATGCCTGGAGTATCAACAAATATAATTTGAGCATTTTCATGCATCACAATAATATTCATCCGCTTTCGAGTCGCTTGTGCCTTTTTAGATACCATTGCAAGACGTTCACCTACAAGGTGATTAAGCAGGGTACTCTTTCCTGCATTGGGTCGTCCTACTACTGCTACAAAACCTGCTTTAGTCTCGATCATAATATATACCTTGTAGCATCCTCATTCTCCACAATCTCACCAATTTGTTTGGTTACTAATGCTTCATCAATCTCAATAGCTTCACCATGATGTTTATCAGCTTCAAAGCTTAACTCTTCAAGCACTTTTTCCATAATCGTATGCAAGCGTCTTGCCCCAATATCTTCGCTCTTCTCATTGGCCATAAAAGCATAACGTGCGATTGCTTTAAGAGCTTCCTCTTTGAAAATCAATGCTACTCCTTCTACTCCTAAAAGCAGTTTATACTGCTGTACGATAGAGTTAGTTGGCTCAGTGAGTATACGATAGAGTGCTTCTTCATTTAGTGAATCAAGCTCTACACGTAGGGGAAAACGTCCTTGCAACTCAGGAATTAAATCACTAGGTTTACTGAGATGAAAAGCTCCTGCAGCAATAAAGAGTATATGATCTGTCTTCATCATACCAAGCTTGGTATGTACATTTGAACCTTCTACTATGGGAAGAAGATCTCTTTGAACTCCCTCTTTGCTTGGGTCTTGACGAGAACTTGAACTCGATACCGCTACCTTATCAATCTCATCAATAAAGATAATACCACCTTTTTGAGCCTTCTCTAACGCCTCTTTTTTAATACTCTCTTCATCAAGAAGGTAGTTGGTCGCTTCAAGTGCCAAAAGTGGCTTAGCCTCTTTTACCGTTACCTCTTTTTTCTTAGGTTTATTCATTCCACCCAAGACCTTGGAGATAGACTCTTGAACTTCAATAATGTGATTGGGCATTCCATTATCAGAAAAATCAAAATTATCTTGACTCACTTCTACTTGAATCTTTAGATTATCAAGCTCGCCCTTAGCAAGCCGCTTTTGCATCTTCGCAAAACTCGTATCATAATCGGCTCGCTTTTGCTCACTTGCACCTGACGGAAGTGGTGGTAAAAGCTGTTCAATAATCTTATTTTCAACATACGCTTCAATCTTCTCTTCATTCTTTTTGGTTGCTTCTTCTTTGACTAGCCCAATGGAGACATTGGCAAGGTCTCTAACCATCGATTCTACATCTCTTCCTACAAAACCCACTTCAGTATACTTACTTGCCTCTATCTTGATAAATGGTAAAGACATCATCGATGCAAGCCTTCGTGCAATCTCTGTCTTACCCACTCCTGTATCACCTATCATCAAGATATTTTTAGGAATAATATCTTGTTGCACTTCGGGAGCTAGCTTCAACCTTCGGTATCGATTACGCAAAGCTACTGCTATAGTCTTTTTTGCTTTGTTTTGACCAATTACATATTGATCCAAATACTCAACAATCTCTCTTGGTGTTAAATTCTCCAACTACTCTTCCTTATAGCTCTAATGTTTTAATGTTTTGATTGGTATAGATACAAAGTTCCCCTGCAATCATCAGTGACTCTTTAACCAATTTCATCTCATCAAGATCGGCATGACTTGCCAATGCTCGTGCTGCTGAGAGGGCATAGTTACCCCCACTACCAATAGCAGCAATCTCTCCATCTTCGGGTTCAACGACATCCCCATTACCTGAGAGGATAAAGATATGCTCACGATTAAGGACTATCATCATCGCTTCAAGCGAACGCAAGTGCTTATCTTTACGCCACTGCTTGGAAAACTCAATGACTGAGCGAAAGAGATCTCCCTTTTTTTCATTAAGAATCCCTTCAAACATATCAAAAAGTGTAAAAGCATCGGCAGTGCTTCCTGCAAAACCTGCTAAAATTTTGCCTTCATAGAGCTTACGAATTTTGGTTGCATTACCTTTAAGTACCGTATTTCCAAAAGTGACTTGTCCATCACCTCCAATCACGGCTTTGGTTTTGCCCTTATAGGCTAGTATCGTTGTTGCTTCAAACATTCCTACTCCGCTACTACTTCTACTTTGATCATTGCATGGATTCCATGTCCAAGTTTAGCATCAATCTCATGAATGCCTGTACTCTTGATCGCTTTTTTAAGATTGAGTGATTTTTTATCAATATCAATCTCGTGACTAGCTTTTAGCTCAGTTACAATATCCTCTTTACCCACACTTCCTTGTATTCCTACAGGAGCTGACTTCTTTTTGATAACAACCATAATATCTTCAAGCTGTTTTTTGTAGCTTTCAAATCGATCAATCTCATCAGCAAGCTCTTTTGCCTTACGTGCCTCTTCGAGCTTCCACTCTTCAATCACTTCACTTGTCGCAAGCTTGGCAAAACCTTTTTTAATCAAAAAGTTTTGACCGTAACCATCTTTAACCTCTTTGATCTCTCCTGCACTTCCGAGTGACTTTACATCTTTTATTAATAATACTTTCATAATTTATCCTTTTTAATATATTTACATAAATTGATTAATGGCTCTTATTTTAGCAAATTTTTAATAGTGATTGGATGAATTTATTATAGATTGGTGAAAGATTTATTGGGTTTGAGTTGAGTATCGGGGAGTCCTCCCCGAAATGAAGAAGTTAAAATTTAGTTTCTTAATCCTAAATCTGCTTTGATAGTATTGTATCGTGTCAAATCTTTGTTTTTAAGATATCTCATCAATCTTCTTCTTTGACCTACAAGCTTAAGTAGTCCAAGTCTTGAAGAGTGATCTTTTTTATTTACTTTTAAGTGCTCAGTTAGGTAGTTGATTCTTTCTGTTAAAATTGCAACTTGAATCTCTGTTGAACCTGTATCTTTTTCGCCTCTTGCGTACTTAGCAATAATCTCTTGCTTCTTCGCCGTATCTAAAGCCATAATGACCTCCTGATTGGTAATTTAAATTTTCACTGATGTGAATTGGGCTGTGATTATACCATAACTTTTTTAAATTTTATCTACTAATTAACTATTTTTTATCAAAAAAACGTTACGAATTAATTCTAAGGTAGTAGTCGCTTGATTTTGGATATACTATCGGGGTTTAGATCAAAAAAGCATCTAAGCGTTATAGAGTAAAAGGCTATTTATGACATTTAATGAATTTGATTTTCATAAAGATATCTCAAAGGGTATCAAGATCGCTGGGTTTAGAGAACCTAGCCCAATTCAAGCAATGTCGATACCTATTATTGAGCAAAACCAAGATATGGTCGGACAAGCCCATACAGGTACAGGTAAAACCGCTGCATTTGGTCTACCTATTCTCAATAAAATTGCAAACGGTGAGATTGAACGGGTGCTTATTTTAGCCCCCACACGAGAACTTACCACTCAAATTAGTGATGAACTATATCACCTAGGAAGATTTGCAGGTATACGAACATTGGCAGTTTATGGAGGTGTGGGTTATGGCAGACAGATTGCTCTAATTCACAAAGGTGTACAGGTTGTTGTCTCAACACCAGGACGACTTAAAGATCTCTATCAAAAGGGAAAGATTGATACATTTAATCCTGAAGTCGTAGTTTTAGATGAAGCAGATAAGATGCTTGATATGGGGTTTTTAGAGGAGATCAAAGAGATATTTGATTATATCCCACAAAATAGACAAACGCTTCTCTTTTCGGCTACGATGCCTGATGAGATCAAAGATCTTGCTGATATGCTGCTCTATAATCCTGAGTATGTATCGGTTATCAATGAAGAGGATGAGACAACCAATAATATAATAGATCAACGCTACTATGTTATCAACGAAAACCAACGTGATGATGCCATTGTTAATCTACTAGAGAGTGAAAACTACGATAAGTGTCTGATCTTTTGTCGTATGAAGCGTGAAGTGGATCGTTTAGGTGAGTATCTCACAGCACTTGGCTTTAATGTTGCGGCACTTCATGGGGATGTAGAGCAGATGGAGCGTGAACAGATTGTACGTGATTATCGCCGTTCAAAGATCAAAATTATGATCGCTACGGATATAGTAGCACGTGGAATTGATATTAAAAATATTACCCATGTATTTAATTACCATATCCCTTTTGACCCTCAAAGTTATGTTCATAGAATTGGACGAACGGGTAGGGCAGGGAAGAGCGGTCAAGCCATTACACTGGTCTCTACCGAAGAGTTTAATGAGCTTAAACGTATCAAAAAAGAGGTGGGTGCAGATATGAAGTTCTCAACTATTGAGACCAATGGGCAACTCAATGACTCCCACTATCAAGATCTTGGTCAAAAAATTGCTGATTTTGCATTTGATGCCAATGTCGATAAAGTATTGCAAAATATGCGAGACATGAACAAAGATGAGCTACTAAAGAGAGCTTTATCAATGATCATCTCACATGAAACGGCTACAAGCAGCTCAAGTATTGGATACGACTATTCGAGTGTAAAAAGTATGCTAAATGAGTTGGAAATTGAGAAAAAAGAAACAAGAAAACCAAATCGACGAAAAAAAAGAGCATAAATTGGTCAATTTAAGTTGAATCAAGCAAAGAGTTTGTAAAATTTTATTACAAAAGAATAACAAGAGGTTGTTAATATGGAAGTAAATTTAGTCGCCGAGGGATTAAAGTTTATGGTTCTTGGTATGTTAATTGTCCTCGTCTTCCTAGTTGTACTAGTTGAGATGATGAAATTGCAAGCCAAAATCATAAATCAGTATTTCCCCGAAAAATCACCCGCTGCTCCAACTCCAAAGCCTTCAGCTGATGAAGAGTCTAAAAGAGTTGCGGCTATCATCGCTGCAGTTGCAGAGTTTAGAAAAAATAAAAAAAGCAAGGTATAGTATATGGCAAAAAAGTATATTGATATAATGGATACAACCTTTAGAGATGGATTTCAGTCTGTCTTTGGAGGAAGAGTTCTTATGGATGATTTCTTCCCTGCGGTAGAAGCAGCAAAGAAAGCTGGTATTACACACTTTGAATTTGGTGGTGGAGCTAGATTTCAATCTCTCTTTTTCTATCTACAAGAGAATGCTTTTGAGATGATGGATAAATTTAGAGATATTGTGGGTCCTGAAGTGAACCTTCAAGTTCTCTCTCGTGGTATCAATACCGTAATGCTCGATACAGGTAGTCGTGAGATGATTGATCTTTTTGCAAAGATGTTTGCAAAGCATGGTACAACAACGGTTAGAAACTTTGATGCACTCAATGATGTCAACAACTTAATGTACTCATCTCAGTGTGTTAAAAAGCACGGCATGAATCATGAAGTAGTTGTAACCATGATGGATCTACCTCCTGGGTGTAAAGGTGCACACGATGTAGCTTTCTATGAAAAAACTCTACGCAATATTCTTGATAGTGGTATTGAGTACGATAGTGTATGTTTCAAAGATGCCAGTGGAACGTCTAGCCCACATAAAGTCTATGAGACCATTGCAATGGCACGAAAGCTGTTGGGTGAAGATGTACATTTAAGACTCCATACTCATGAGACAGCAGGTGTAAGTGTAGCTGCTTATCTTGCGGCACTTGATGCAGGTGCAAACGGTATCGATATGGCAGCTTCACCTGTAAGCGGTGGTACAAGCCAGCCTGATATTCTTACGATGTTGCATGCGACAAAAGGTACGGATTATAACTTGGGTGATCTTCAACTTGATAAAATCTTAAAATACGAAGATGTACTCAAAGAGTGCTTGGCTGATTATATGATTCCACCCGAAGCGACACAAGTTTCACCACTGATCCCATTCTCACCCATGCCAGGTGGTGCACTCACAGCCAATACGCAAATGATGCGAGATGCAGGAAATCTTGAAAAGTTTGATGAAGTAATTCGAGCAATGAAAGAGGTCGTAGAGCGAGGGGGTTATGGTACATCGGTTACACCCGTAAGCCAGTTTTATTGGCAGCAAGCTTATGCGAATGTAATGTTTGGACCATGGAAACAGATTGCACCAGGATACGGTAAGATGGTACTTGGTTATTTTGGTAAGACACCTGTGGAAGCAGATCATGAGATTATTAAATTGGCTTCAGAGAAATTAGGACTTGAGCCAACGAGTGAAAATCCTTTGGATATCTCAGACAGAGATGAGAATAAATCCATTGCTCACTGGACAAAAGTACTTGAAGATGAGGGTATTGAAGCAACGGAAGAGAATATCTTTATTGCAGGGGCTTGTGATCAAAAAGGTATTGCGTTTTTAAAGGGGGAAGGTCCTTTAATGATAAGAAAAAATGAAGAAACAAATAATAATGGAGATGTAGAAATGGCTGGAAATTATACAGTAGTGGTTGATGGTAAATCGTATAGTGTACAAGTAGCAGAGGGTGAAGGTAGTATTGAAGTAACAGCAGCAGCACCAAGTGCGGCTCCTGCACCAGCAGCAGCTCCTGCGGCAGCACCAAGTGGTAACGGTTCTATTGAGATTCACTCACAAACACCAGGTAATGTATGGAAGATATTAGCCAATCCAGGTGATAGCCTTAATGCAGGAGATAAGATTATGATCTTAGAATCAATGAAGATGGAGATCGATATTGTAGCTGAGGTTGCAGGAACTGTCTCTTCTATCAATGTAAATGTAAATGATGCTGTTACAGATGGACAATTATTAGCAACAATGGAGTAGGAATGAAACTAAAACATTTAATGTTCTCTCTACTTTTTATTTTTGCTCTTACAACAGGTGCAGCCAATGCCTCGAGTGCTCATCATGGAGCACCAACAGAGGCATCAGTAGAGGTAGATGAGACACCGTATGAACCCAAAACAATTGCACAGATGCTTGTTTCTTTTTTTCAATCAACAGGACTCAATGCAATTATATCACCAAAAGATGGAGTACAAACAGCCGATGGCAAAGAGATGAGTCATTTTGCTCAAAGCCTTGGGCGGATTATCATGTTTGCTATTATCTTCGTACTCTTTTATTTGGCAATTGCCAAGCAGTTTGAACCACTACTGCTTATTCCTATTGCCTTTGGTGGATTACTAGCCAATGTACCTATAGCCAATCTAGCGGGTCCCGAAGGAATGTTGGGGATTATCTATAATATGGGTATTGCCAATGAGTTCTTCCCTCTACTCATCTTTATGGGTGTTGGAGCAATGACAGACTTTGGTCCACTATTATCAAATCCTAAAACAGCACTTCTTGGAGGTGCTGCACAGTTTGGTATTTTTGGATCGTTAGTTGGGGCAGCAGCTCTCTCTCAATATACAGGTATTTTTGACTTTACACTCAAACAGTGTTCAGCCATTAGTATCATCGGTGGGGCTGATGGTCCAACGTCAATCTTTATCGCTTCGGCTCTTGCTCCAGAGTTACTAGGTGCCATTGCCGTTGCAGCATATTCGTATATGGCTTTGGTACCTGTTATTCAGCCTCCAATTATGAGAGCATTAACAACCAAAGAAGAGCGTGTAATTGTAATGAAAACTACGCGAAAAGTACATCGGTTAGAAAAACTAATCTTCCCGATTGTGGTTATTATGATGACCTTGCTCTTCTTGCCAGATGCTGCTCCACTGATTGGTGCATTTGCTTTTGGTAACTTTGCAAAAGAGTCGGGAGTGGTTGATAGATTATCTAATGAGATGCAAAACTCTCTTATTAACATTGTAACCATCTTCTTAGGTCTAGGTGTAGGTTCAACATTGGCAGCCGATAAGTTTTTGGTTGTTGAGACATTGGGAATTATGGTAATTGGTCTTGTAGCGTTTGCAGCAGGAACAGCAGCAGGTGTTATTATGGCTAAGATTATGAATAAGTTTACAAAAGAGCCGATCAATCCACTCATTGGTGCCGCAGGAGTATCTGCCGTGCCAATGGCAGCAAGAGTTGTAAGTAAGGTGGGTTCTGAAGAGAAACCAGGAAATGTTCTATTGATGCATGCAATGGGACCAAACGTGGCTGGAGTTATTGGTTCAGCCGTAGCAGCAGGTGTGTTGCTATCAATATTTAAATAAAAAAGAGTAGTTTTATTATGAGCAAGAGAATACCTAAAGGTCTTGATAAATTAGGACTTAAAAATATTGGAGAAGTATATTATAATCTTAGTTACAATGAGTTACAGGCACACGAAGTGAACAAAGGAGAGTGCAAGCTCTCTACTTCAGGTGCAGGTATGTGTGATACAGGTATATTTACAGGTAGAAGTCCAAAAGATAAATATTTTGTCGATCAAGAGTCATCAAGAGAGCATCTAGCGATTGGTGAAGTGAACCAACTTATTGATCAAGAAGTTTATAAAGAACTTTTAGAGCTTTCCCTTGATCAACTCTCAAATAAAAATATCTATATTGTTGATGCTTACTGTGGCTCAAGTTTAGAGAGTAGAAGAAAAGTACGATTTGTTTCAGAGATTGCTTGGCAGGCTCACTTTGTAACCAATATGTTTATTCGACCAAGTAAAGAGGAACTGCTTGATTTTGAACCTGATTTTACTGTCTATAATGCTTGTAAAACTACCAATAAAAACTATAAAAAGCATGGACTCAACTCGGATGTCTTTGTAGCTTTTGATATTGAAAACTCAACAGCTATTATTGGTGGTACATGGTATGGTGGTGAGATGAAAAAGGGACTCTTTTCAATGATGAATTACTGGTTACCACTTGAAGGCAAACTCTCTATGCACTGTTCAGCCAATGTTGGAGCTGAGGGTGATGTTTGTCTCTTCTTTGGGCTTAGTGGTACAGGAAAAACAACACTCTCCACCGATCCAAACAGAGCATTGATTGGTGATGATGAACATGGTTGGGATGATAATGGTGTCTTTAACTTTGAAGGTGGATGTTATGCAAAAGTTATCGATCTTGATGAAGCAAGCGAGCCTGAAATTTATGGAGCCATTAGAAAAGATGCACTCTTGGAGAATGTTGTCTATGATCATATCGGTGAGGTAGATTATACGGATAATTCTAAAACAGAAAATACACGAGTCTCTTATCCAATTGAGCATATTGAAAATCACAAAGAGGATCTCCAAGCAGGACACCCCAAAAACATCATCTTCTTAACAGCCGATGCATTTGGTGTATTGCCTCCTGTTAGTAAGCTGACAAAAGAGCAGGCGATGTACTACTTCTTGAGTGGATATACAGCCAAAGTTGCAGGAACTGAGCGTGGAGTTACCGAACCTCAAGCAACTTTTAGTGCATGTTTTGGTGAGGCATTTTTACCATTACACCCAACGGTTTATGCCAAGCTTTTAGGTGAAAAGATCGATAAGCACAATGTAAATGTCTATCTTGTTAATACAGGTTGGACAGGTGGTCAGTACGGTGTTGGAAAACGAATGAGTATCAAAGATACACGAGCTTGTATCGATGGAATCTTAAGCGGTTCAATTGAAGACGCTGAGTTTGAGACACTTGAAGTCTTTAATCTTGCTATTCCAAAAGCACTCAAAGGTGTTAAAGATTACAATGTACTTAATCCTAAAAATACATGGGAAAATAAAGAGGAGTATGATAAGACTCTTAAGCAACTAGCGTCTATGTTCCAAAACAACTTCAATAGATACAACGACAGCGGTAGTGAATTTGATTTCTCAACTGCTGGACCTATTCTCTAGGTACAATTAAGTGTATGTAGTCAATACGCTGACCAATCAAAAGATCCTTCGACCCTCTCCTATTGATGTCGAAGTGATCTTTGAGGGTGGTATTATGATTACCGAAACTAACCTTGATGGCATTATTACCTATGCTAATAAACGATTTTTAGAGATGACAGGCTACAGTGAAAAAGAGATCATTGGTATGCCGCACTCCATCAATCGCCACCCTGATATGCCAACATCAATTTTCGAAAATATGTGGAAAATCCTAAAACTCAAAAAAATATGGCGTGGTTATCTAAAAAATATGACCAAAGATGGTCGTTACTACTGGGTACTTGTTTGGATTCAACCCAAATTTGATATGCAAAAAAATGTAATAGGCTATATCGCAAGCCGTAAACTTCCTTACCGAGCTACAGTCGAAAAGATAGAACGAAACTACCTCTCCTTGCCATTAAAAGAGAGAGAAAAGACACCCTACCATTACGGTAAAGAGCTCTCATTTGGTTCAGACTTTATTGGCTCAAAACATCTTGATCTTACTATCGATGATCGATTAGAATCATTGGTACATGAGTCTAAAAATAGAATTTCTCTTAAAAAAATGTACTTTGATGATCCTCTACTTTGATCCTCTGAGCACATCTAAAACATTGGTCGCATAACTCCCTTTAGGCAATACAAAACTTAGCTCATAGTGAGCTTTCTCTTCGATATATTTACCTTCAATATTTTCAACAAATATCCATGCATAACGTCTTGCTCCCATAGTGTTAATCTCTTCATCAAAACTTTGTTCAATAAGTCCTGCACTATTAGAAGAGCGTTTTGTTTTTTTGCCTGCGAGCAGTCCTGTAGGGGCAATATCTCTCTCCATAAAACGTTTGGCTTCATTGGATAGATCTTCTACATCAAAGAGTCTACCGTATGGGTAGTGCATCATCACATCGCCTTCAAGTAGTTTAAAAAAGTGAGGTTGTTTTTTGGTATTGGCAAGTGTACCTTTTTGAAGTTTTAACACCTCTTCAACCTCTGATTCACTAAATTTTTCAAGCAGTAAACTGATCTCAATACGACGTGAAAGCCAGTTATTAAAGAGATAACTTTGATACGCATTGATCAAAAACTCTCTTTTGGTACGATCACGCATTTTAAGCTTACCCTCTAAGATGGCTTTACCATCACTCCAGTTTTGTTTTGAGTTCCCAAAGCGTTGATCCCCAAAGTAGTTGGGTACCCCATACTGCTCTATCCACTGAAGCGTCGATTCAATTTTATCTTTTTGTACTCCAAAGACCTTCTTTAGTCGGATATGAAATCGGTTGCCTTTAAGGTGTCCTATACGGATTTTATTCTCATGAATATACGTTTGCAGTATTTTGATTTGGGGGTGACTAAATATATCGAGTTGATCTTTATATTTTTTAAGTATTGAGATATACTGAATGGTCATAGCGTGTTTATCTTTGAGCCCTGCATAACCAATCTCTCGTTTTTTAATCCCTAGATGCGATGCAAGCGTATTGAGCATCTCCCATGTGGTCATATCTTTTTTACGAATTTTGATGACAAGGTGCTCTCCCTCTCCACTAAACTCATAGAGTGGAATCTCCTCTACAATAAAGTCTCTACTGCTAGAGTTAAAATAAAACGCATTTTGAATATTTAGAGGATATAACCAATTGTTAACTTCTTCTTGCATAGTAACCTTTTTGATGCAATTATAGCAAAATTATACGATAAGCTTACCTTCTAAATGTATCGATTTTCAACACCGCTAAAAGAGGTGGATAGGGTTTGTAGGGAAAAGTAACGATGATAATCTAAAATAAATACGATACAATAAAGAAGAAAGTAAAAACAGGAGCTTGGAATGCGAGGAAAAGAGATTCATGTAGGGTGGGTTATCCACCCGATAAAGATTTTCATTATCTTTATGATGCTAATCCCCCTCCAAGCCAAAGAGCGTATCGTGGCTCTCTCGCCTGTGATCAATGAATTAGTTTTTGCTCTTGATCGTGGGGAGTGGGTGGTCGCCAATACGAAATACTCCACCTATCCACCCAAAAGCAAGGATTTACCTAAGGTAGGAGGGTTTTTTGATGTCTCGTTTGAAGCAATACTCAAAGCCAAACCCACTTTAGTCATTATGCAGCAAAACAATATCAAACTCCAAAAACGACTGCAATCTTTTGGTATTGGGTCACTGGTGATCAAAGTTGATCGATTAGAGAGTATCAAGCAAGCAATTTTAAGCATTGGTGAGGTGGTGGATGCCTCTGCCAAAGCCAAGCAGATTGTAGCTCAGATAGAGACCAAACTCCAAGATATAGCCCATATTACCAAAGATAAAAAGATACTGATGGTAATAGGAGAGTCGACAAAACTGCACAAAGGGGTCTTTATCGTGGGGCATGATCTCTATCTTAATGATATAATCAAGATAAGTGGTAACCGCAATGCCTTTGCATCAAAATTTATCAAACAGCCCATACTAAACAACGAAAACATTATCGCTACCCATGCTGATATTGTCATTATCTTAGCCCCCTATCTCAAAGACTCTAAAGAGGCTATTATCCAAGCGTGGCAAGCTGTTCCAATACCTGCATCTCAAAAGGGCAATCTATTTGTAATGGATAAAGAGTATATTTCGATTCCAAGTGATAGGATCGTCTTGTTTTTAGAGGATTTTAAAAAGATACTAAAGCGTGTTCACTAAACAACACAATGTTGTTTAGTCTCTTAAGAAGGATAAGCTTCTACAAACTCCTCATAGGAGCCTTTAAAGTCAATAATAGATTTATCATCATTAATCTTGATAATACGATTGGCAAAGGCATCAATCAACTCTCTATCGTGGCTCACACAGATCACACCGCCTTGGTATTGGTGCAGGGCTTCACCCAATGCCACAATCGCTTCAAGGTCTAGGTGGTTGTTGGGCTCATCCATCACAAGATAGTTACAGCTATCCATCATCATTTTTGAGAGCATCATACGGTGTTTCTCTCCCCCACTACAGCTACCCACCTGTTTCTCTTGATCTTCACCCGAAAAGAGCATTCTTCCCAAACATTTACGTATCTCATCAATATGCCACATCGGATCAAAGCCTTGTAGCCAATCATAAAGCTTATCATCCCCTGTGATCATCTCAGTGGTGTTTTGAGGGAAGTAGCTTGTGGTGATAGTCTGCCCCCAATTAAAGCTTCCAGCATCGGCTTGAATCTTACCCATTAAAATTGCAAGCAGGGTGGTCTTTCCCACACCGTTGCTACCGATAAGGGCTACTTTGTCGTCTTTATCAATTTTGAGGTTTAGATCCTTAAAGACCTCTACTCCATCGTAGCTTTTATTTAAATCTTTGATCTCCAATACCTCATTACCAATATCACGATGGGGCTTAAATACAATCGAAGGATCACGACGAGAGGAGAGTTGAATTTCAGTAATATCAAGCTTTTCAAGCTGCTTTTGTCGACTCGTTGCCTGTTTTGCCTTCGAGGCATTGGCAGAGAAACGGGCGATAAACTTCTCTAACTCCTCTTTTTCTTTGAGAGCCTTGTCGTGTGAGGTCTGTTGTTGTTTGGCAATAAGCGTTGAAGCGATATACCAATCATCATAATTCCCCGTAAACTCACGAATGTTTGAAAAGTCTAAATCCAAAATATGCGTAACCACACCATTGAGAAAGTGTCTATCGTGAGAGATGACGATGAGTACACCCTCATGGCGTTTAAGCTGCTCTTCTAACCAAGAGATGGTCTCAATATCGAGGTTGTTGGTAGGCTCATCAAGGAGCAAAATATCGGGATTAAGAAAAAGTACTTGAGCTAATAAAATCTTAAACTTATCGGCACTGGGCAGTGAGCTCATCAAATCGTGGTGCATACTTGCATCAAAACCTAACGCTTCCAAAAGCTTTTCAATCTTTACCTCACTCTCATAGGTAGGGTCTTCATCGGCACAGATCATCTCAAGCTCAGCCAATCGATTATTGACAGCATCACTCTCAAAGTCTCCCTCCATGTAGAGCTTTTCCTTCTCTTTTTGGGCATCGTAGAGCTTTTTATTTCCGTACAATACCGCATCCATGAGCGTAAAATCCTCAAAAGCGTATTGATTTTGACCTAATACTCCCATCTTGGCATTAGGCTCAATCTGAACTTCCCCTTCGCTTTGCTCCAATTCACCTGATAGGATCTTCAAAAAGGTCGATTTCCCTGCACCGTTGGCACCAATAAGCCCATAACGCTTACCTCTATCAAATGTAATGCTGATTTTATCAAACAAGACACGCTTACCGTATCGCTGTACTAAATTTACTGTACTTAACAAGTTTTATCCTTATGCTCTATCATTTATGAAATTTTTTGTTTTATTTTATCATATTTGGCTTATTATTAGTTAACAAGTTTTTTATCCATTTATCAGAACCCCAAATCACAATCAAATCACCCACCCATTATCACAATCCAAACCATTAGGGGCAACCACAAGGGATTGCCCCTACGCAGTGCCATCAACAAAAATACAACGATTAAATCCTATCCAATTGAAAATAATGATCCAATCCGTAGGGGTGCCCTTCATGGGTACCCTCAAGCCCAAACCAAAACCAATTCACCCCACCATAATCACAATTCAAACCATTAGGGCAACCACAAGGGATTGCCCCTACGCAGTACCATCAACAATAAAAAATATCCTTTTCCCACACCAATGGATTGTTTTGAATATACTCTGATAACTTAAAATAACTCTTCTCATTACGAATCACGTGTTCATAAAAATTACGTTGCCAAACTCTCCCATCAAAAGGTTTGAAATTTTTGGTTTTAACACCTTTGATGTATTCATTGGTAGTAAGTGATTTAAACGCTCCAATAATCTCACCTAGTGAGAGAGTATTTTGAGGCAGTACTTCAATAATCGCATGAAAGTGGTTGGGCATCACCACATATTCATGCGTTTCAATAGCATAGTTTTGAGCAAGGTTGAGATAGTGGTTTGCTACCATCAATCCTGCATCGTTGAGAGTGAGTTGTTGATTGATAATTTCACCAAAGTAGTGGGTATGATGTTTAGTAGCAATAGTGACAAAATACAACCCTGCCGATGAGTAGTTGTAGTGTTTGAGACGAAGTGAACGGCGATTGTATTTTTTATTCATAAAGCGATTATATCAAAAAAATATTTGCATTTGTAAATAATGATCCAATCCGTAGGGGTGCCCTTCATGGGTACCCTTAACCCCAAACCAAAATCAAATCACCCACCCATTATCACAATCCAAACCATTAGGGCAACCACAAGGGATTGCCCCTACGCAGTGCCATCAACAAAAATACAACGATTAAATCTTATCCAATTGAAAATAATGATCCAATCCGTAGGGGTGCCCTTTATGGGTACCCGTGGAAACACGATACAAAACCAAATCACCCCATCACCACAATTCAAACCATTAGGGGCAACCACAAGGGATTGCCACTACGCAATTTTATATAACATCTTTTAAGCCCCTTATGTTATAATCAATTTAAAAATAGAGGAGGCTATTATGCAGACTATTCAGTTTAAAGTTGATAACAATTATGTTGATACAGTTTTGAATATGCTTAAGACTCTTAACACTTTAAAGCTTAATGTTGTCAAAGATTTATTGATAATAGATAATAACAAAAAAGATGATAAATGGGATAGATTTTTTGAACAATTAAAAGAAGCCGATACTTCTGATTTTATGCAAACAAGAATGCAACCACCAATAGATAAGAAGGAGCTTTTTTAATGCTCTATATGCTTGATACCAATATTTGCAGTTATATTATCAGAAACAAACCCATGAGTATCAAAGAAAAACTTGAAGAGATTGAAAAAGAGCATACGGTGGTACTTTCTACTATTGTAGTAGCAGAGCTTCTGTATGGTGCCAAAAAAAAGAGTAGTCACAAACTTCTCAAAATCGTATCAAGCTTTATTGATAATTTTACTATTAGTGATTACAGCAAAATTTCTGCACTTTCTTACTCTATCGTTCGTACAAATCTTGAGCAACAAGGTCAAATTATAGGTGCAAATGATCTTTTGATAGCTTCTCATGCTCTTAGCCTTGATGCTATTTTGGTTACAAATAACGTACGAGAATTTCAAAGAGTAGAGAATTTAATTATTGAAGATTGGTCTATTTAGAGGTTGCCCCTACGAAATCATTTCACTTTTGTATTGACTACATATCTACACTTTTGCTATAATAAAAAAGTTTAACAAAGGCAGGGTATGCAACAAAAAGTTATTCGTTGGAGTGAAGAGAAAAATCAACTTTTACAACTTCAACGAGGTGTTTCATTTGAAGAGGTATTGGAAGTGATTGAAAAGGGTGAGATTCTTGCTAGAAAAGTACACCCCAATCAAACTAAATACCCAAATCAAGAGATATTTATCGTAAAGCTTTCAAACTATATCTACTATGTACCTTTTGTTGAGAGTGATGATGAGATATTTTTAAAGAGCATAATCCCAAGCAGAAAATTAAATAAAGTATATGGAGCTAAAAATGAAAAGTGATGCATTAGATAATGAAGAGTTGGAGCTACTTGAAGAGATAGAAGCAGGTGAGTGGATTGATAAGCCTCTTACACCACAAGAGATACAAAAGTATCAAGCCAGTGCCAAATATACAAAATCTCTTAATGCAAAAAAACAGACAACGATTCGTTTTGCAGTGGGTGATTTAGCCATCATCAAAGCAAAAGCCAAAGAGATGGGCATAGGATACCAAAACCTGATTCAAGCTCTTGTACACAACTACGCTACAGGCAAGATTGAACTCAAAGTTTAAAATCCAAACCATTAGGGCAACAAGGGATTGCCCCTACGCAGTACCATCAAAAAATAATTGAATCATCAAATCCGTTTAAACAAAACCAAAACCAAATCATCCTACCATCACCACAATTCAAATATAAGTACAACCACAAAACCCCCTCAATACCCGCCATAAATATCCGATGCTTGAATCATCCTATCCAATATAGTGTCATCAACCACCATTTGGCTTTTTTCTACATCTCCCAAGATATGTTTGGCACTCTGCATATCCATAGCATTTTGGCTGACCAATAGCAGTCCGATCATCTTTGAGTTGTTTTTGCTGTAGTATTGTTTATCGATAAAGTAGGCGATAAATTTATCGTAGTGCATCTTATCTTGCTCAAATAGTATCACAAAGCTATCCCCTGTCTTTTTATCTTCAAGAAACAAAATAATCTCTTTGAAGTTTTGATAGAGTATCTTTCCGCTGTGAGTCACCTTCTCTTGATATTTTAGTGCAATGGTAATATCATCGATAATCACAAGCTCCTTCTCCCAAAAAAAGCGTTCATTACTCTCTTTGATGTTAAAGCTTCCATAAAAATAGAGATAAAAACTGCGATTGGGGACAAAGAACTCTTGATGATACTCCATGGGTATCTGTGGGGTATGCTCCTTTTGAAGAGCCATTGAGCGGATGGTATTGAGACGGTTATCAAACTTCTCATTGATGACTATCTGACTCTTATTTACAGGAATAACATCCTTGACTCTGTTTTTATCGAGCCGTTTACGAGAAAAGATGACCACCTCCGTGACATCAAAGGTAAGCCCCACCGTCTTGGAAGAGAGCATCCCAAAAAAGAGAGTTGAAATCTTATTGGTATCAAAGACAATAAAAATGCGATTTTTGTTAATCGTACTTTTTAGCACCATTAGGGCTTGTATCTCATAATAGACAATAGTGCCCTCAAAGTTGAGTTCGTTATTATAATGCAGAGATACACTCTCCCGATGGACTTCGAGCTGATACTCCCAAATATCGATCTTGTTTTGCAAATAGGAGGGCAGATAGATATAGTAGAGTCCATCTTTGAGGTGATTGATGCTGCGATTGGCTACATTATCCGCCTTGGTACTCTCATTGAGATACTCTTTGATACCCTCGATGGAGTCTATCTCCATACGGGAAAATATCTCTTTGGGGATGGCAAAGGCTTGGCAGAACCTATCCATGATCTTCTCATTGAGCTTTTTGGTGCTGTTTTTATTGCGAATGGCACTGATATAGGAGGATGAGACACCCACAGCCCGAGCCACCTCCAACACCTTCAACACCTTGGCATCAATGAGCAGGTCAAAGATTATCTTCTTTTTTTGTTCATATTGGTTCATTTTATTAACCTATTTGGTTCTTTTGGTAAATATTATAGTAACTTTTTATTTACACTCTATTTAACAAAGTTAGCTTTACATAATATTTTTGTACAATGTAGCATCGTTAAGTTTGGTGGTGCCGTTTTAGATGCTCTAAAATAGCTGTTGTTATGTCGTGAATTGTTAAGGAGTCAATATGAATCGTTCTCTCTCTAGGTGTATTAAAATTTTTTTGATATTATTTATAAGTTTTAATTATCTAAAAGCCAAGGCTTATGATTGTGATGTTGCTATTTTAGGAGGTACATCATCTGGTGTAGGTGCAACTGTAACCGCATTAAGAGAAGGCAAAAGTGTATGTTTAATTGCTAGAGTAAATAAAATAGAAGCACTAGGAGGTATGATAACGAGTGGATTAAATGTATCTGACAGTGGTATTCCTACTTGCAAAGAAAATACTAATGATTGGACAGATTGTAAGTTACTAGGCCTGGAATTTGGAGTTATTCCATATGTTAGGGACACTGAACACATTGATGTCGGTGGTGCTAGATTAGTTTCAGGCTTATTTGATGAGTATCGAAATATGATTCAAGAGCATTATGGGAACTTCCCATCTTGGGAAGGACTTCGACATGAACCTAATATTGCAAGTCATTACATCACACAAATTCTTCAAGATGCAAATACAACAAATGGTAAGTTAAAAGTTTTATACGGTTATGTCCTTGGAAAAGAGAAGCCTGAAATCATAAATAATAAAATTTCTTCCATTCAAATACACTCTATTGATGAACAGGGACATATCTCAGATGAGACCACTAAAATTGAAGCAAAATATTTTATAGATGCAACTGTAACAGGAGATTTAGCGGATATGTCTGATGTGAATATGACAATCAATCGTGAAGTACCCAAGGCACACAATGAAGGTTTTGCAGGAGAAGTGTATTGGAATTCAAGAAAAAATAAATTTCTTAATATAACTCCTAAAGTTGATGTTGCAAAAGAAGATAATAAAACTCAAGCTTATTCATATTTCTTAACTGTAAAGAAAGAAAATAGTAAAAGTGATGTAATAGCTGTAGAAACCACCAAAGCTTGGGAAGATGTATTTGGAAAAAACTATAGCGAAAAAACAGATACTATTTGGAGCAATGAAGATGCAGTATGTACAAAAAGTGATTTTATTGGAGCACCAGATTTTAATGATAGCTGGGCTGAGAACGGTTGGTCTCCAGGTAAAACATATTTTGAAATTAATGTACACCCCAAAGGATCTGATTTACAAGGAGAAAACTATGAGTATCATTTACTAGATTGGGTCAAAAGAGTTGAAATAGAAAATAAACACAAAAAAAGAGCTTTATGTTTTCTAAAATATTGGCAAGATCAAGATGAAAATATCTCACTCGCTACTCATTTTTATGATAATGGTATTCCATACCGTATGTATGTTCGTGAAAGTAGAAGAATGGTGGGTAGGTATGTATTTAAAGAACAAGACTCTACTCCTTATGATTTTTATAGTTATAGAAATGATATAAACAGTAACCTAGAATTAAGAGATGCAAAATATCAAAGAGTCATTAATGATCATATGGAGCAAAGTATTGGTTTTTCAAACTATCCTATAGATTCTCATGCTGTCTCAAAGCATCCTGAATATGACTACTATACTGACAACAATGATACCTATCATCCTGGGGAAGGAAGCTTTTATTTACAGTTTATGTCTGCTCCAGGAGTTATACCTTTAGGAGTAATAATACCTAAGGAAATTGATAATCTATTTGTTACTACTGCAATATCTGCAACTCATGTTGGATATGGAACTCTTAGAATGGAACCAACACGAATGCAGATGGGGCAAGTTGCCTCAGTAATCGCATCACTTGCAATGGAAAAACAAATAAATAAAGCTGATGACTATTTTTCAACTGAATTTATATGGGAACTACAAAGTAAACTTATAGATAAACATAATATAAATATCTATTTTTTCTTAGATATACCCAAATGGGACAATGATGGAAATCCAACATGGTACAGCAAGTATGCCCAAATGTTAGCCGTGAGAGGTTTGTTGAATGGAGAGGAGTATTATAACTCATACGATTTTAATGCAACGGATGAAATAACTCGTGAAGAGTTTTTTGTGTCATTAATGAAAGCAATCAAATGGTTAAAAATCCCCAATAAAAACGAAATTCCTCTAAAAACTTTTCCTGACTTTGATGAAGTAACAAGTGTAACAAATCAAAATTTAATAACTGAACTACAACAAAGAGATATTATTCATGGAAATCCAGATGGTACATTAAAACCTAAAAAAACTATTAATAGAGCAGAGGTAGCAAAGGTTCTAGTCTTAACATTTGGTTTCAAGGAACCTGAAAATTGTACTAATACCTTTAGTGATGTACCAAATGAAGATTGGTATCATGATTATGTTAAAATAATTCATTGTAATGGAATTGTTCAAGGAACTAGTAATGAAGATGGTACTCTAACAGGAAAGTTTGAACCGAGTCGGCATACAAACAGAGCAGAAGCTGTAAAAATGATATTTAAATCAATTGAATTATATTTAAAATCAAAGGATTAATAATGAGGTTTTTAATATTCAATATTTTATTTTTTTCTTTACCCTTGTTTGCAGGATATACTCAAGATGTATCTTCGACAACTAATGGAGACAATGATTATAATGCAAGTCAAAATTTATTGAAGCTTGAATCAACGCTTAATAGAAGTAATTTGACTTTAACAGTAAGTAAAACTGATGGTAGTGATTTTCGTACTAGGGGTACGATTTATTTTAAAGTAGGTTCACCCGAGACTTTTGGAGTGGATCGTGAGACAGTGGCTATTGAAGCAGGAGAATACTCCAAGAGCTATACCCATGATATGAGTGAGATTACAGACAATTGGGAAAATGGCAAAGCGTACTATGTGCGATATGAGAACAATGAAACCAATGAAGAGGGTAACAATCACTGGATTTGGGTTGGTCCCATTACTCTAACTCGTCATCTACCCACCGAGCCAACTATTGATGCCCCACTAGAAGCAGATGTAAATGAAGCAACTACCGTGACAGTAACGAAAGGAAGCATTGGCGATGATAGTGAGGTGAAGGTACAGTGTACGGCATCAAACTCTAATTACGATGATAATGCTCCTTTTGTATCGGAGTATAGCAGTGGTGGGGTGGATGTTAATCTTAATATCACTTTTGATAGTGCTGGTACACAAGAGATTTGGTGTACGAGCTTCGATAGGCTTGGATTGGCAAGTGAGGTAAGCTCTCGAACAATTAGGGTCAATGGTGTAGAGGATAACAGTACTGAGTCCAACACTACTGAAACCAATACGACTGAAGTGGTGAATGAAACAGCACAAGATGGCTTTAGCTATATGTTTACCCCTTATCGATGTTTTGGAATGACTCCTCCTGATATGAACTTCACGACATTTAGTGACACTATTGAGGGTGATAGCCGTGTGATGGTCTTTGAGTTTGACCTTAGTGGTGGAACACAAAGCTGTATAGATGAGTATACTATCACAAGAGAACTAAGTATAGCTACCCAATGGTTTGCCAAAGGAGCAAAGCTAGAGGATTTAACGCCTAGTGGAAGTGATATTCGCTACAAAAAGGTGCGTATTACATTGGATAATACTATTGATAATCGAATCCATTTGGAAGTGGTTACAAGCTTGGGTACACGAGTATGGAAAACGATTATATTGGAAGCTAATAATGGAGCGGATAGTAACGAAACGAAAGAATCTATCACCTACTCACTTAATGGTACAACCATCACCAATGAAAATATGATTAACTCAATCCAAAATGCTATTACAGTGTTAGAAGCCATCAAGCCAGAACTAGATAAAGTAGCCTCTTATAATGGAGATAAGTTAAAACAAGAGTACGATGCCATTAAAAAGCTCCTCGACGATGCCAAAAAGTCAATCGACGACATCAAACAAGCCATTGATACCAACATCGCTGATAATGATGAAAAAGTTGCTCTTAAAAAAGAAGCTGATAAGATCAAAAAAGCTCTTGATGCTATTAAAAAGATGATTGATAGCTATAAAAAAGATTATGATAATTCACAGAGTGCTATTGATACGCTTAAGCTAGAGGTGGATAAAGTGATAGCGATGATGATGGGTGGGAGCAGTAATACCATAGATACCACACCGTCCAACCCCATTGTGGAAGATGTTGTACAACAGCCAATTATCATAATACCTTTTGCAACCCCTGTGCCAGAGCCGACACCCTCTAGCGTTCCAAATAACGAGAGCAATGAAACAGCCAAGAGTGAAACAGAGACACAGAGTGAAGAGCCAACTCTACCGCCATCCAAATTTGAAGTCCATCCTTCATCCAATGGTCTGACCAAAGCAATCAGTGTGGGTGGATTGAAAAAGGTTACGATTGATGAGAGTTTGATGCTTGAAGCCAAGGAGAGTGCTAATGGCTATAAAGCCCGTATCAATGACCTAATGGAGCTATTGCTCAATGAAGATGGGACAATTCAAACAGAGATTAAACTCCTCGATGCCAATGGCATAGCCAAAACATCATCAGTGGATGTAAACCATACCGAGCAAAATACCGATATTGATGCCAATGAGACAGCTACGACCAAGGTGGAGTTTGAAGATAATCGCAGCATTGAGACCAAACTCACCAAAGAGGGAGTAGTAGAACTTAATCTTATGATGCTTGGCAGTAAGATTAAACTCTACTCCAAACTGCTTGATTCGCACCTAGAGGTGGATGCCAAAGGTGTTGCCAAACTTTATTATAAAGTGGATAAAGAGGTAGCCATCTATCAAGCTACTTTGGAGGCAGATGAGTATGATGTGAGCCTCAAAATCAAAAAATTTGACACTGAGGGCATTGAGATTGAGAGTGTTATAGAGTTTGGCAATATTCTCACACAATATCAAAACCCAACCTTAGAGATCATCGAAGATGACAAAATGCGTGTGCGTGTTCAAAGCACACTCGAAGAGTAAGGAGCGAAAATGAAAAAGATAATCGTAATTTCAACACTGTTAGGCTATGCAATCTTTTTGCTAAGTTGTGGTGGAGGAGGCTCAAGCACTCCATCTACCACCACCATTGCCATCAGCAGTTGCGATACCACCGATGATATCGACAGCTACACCGCTATGCAATCAGATGATAACATCATCCAAGATGAAAAACCTGTGACCATCAATCGATACTTCAACGATGATGGCACACAAAATATCTGTACTGTGAGCGGTAAAGCTCATTTGGAGAGAGGGTAAGTTTTTCTAATTATGATAGTGAATGTTGAATAGTTTCAACAACTCAGCTTTAAAGCTGAGTGCTTGAGTTTCATCATGATCTATTGCCAAAATCAAATCAAATGTGGGCAACCACAAAGATCTACTCATTTCTTAGTACAGTGAGTGGATCTGTTTTGGAGGCTTTGCGTGCGGGGTAGATGGAGGAGAGGAGTACGATCATAATCGTACCGATGATTATCAGCACAAAATCACTCATCAATAGATCAACAGGGAGTCTTGAAGTCCCATAGACATCAGCAGGCACCGAGATAATATCAAAGTTTTTAAGAGCCCATATACTAATAGCCCCTAGGAGTGTTCCTGTAACTATTCCTGCCATTCCAATAATAGAACCAAGGCGAAAGAATATAGTTCGAATCTCCTCTTTAGTAGCACCCAACGTTCGCATGAGTGCAATCTCACTTCGTCGACTCATGATAATCATAAGCAGTGAGGAGATAATATTGAGTGAGGCTACTAGGATAATGAGTAGCAGCACCAAAAAGAGTGCCTTTTTCTCCATCTCCATAGCGGCAAAGAAGTTGCCGTTTTGCTGCCACCACCCTTGGATGCTTGTATTTTCAGGCAGTACTTTCGCAATTTTTTCAATATCTTTCATCGGGGTATCGCTGTGGATATGAAGACCATCATAGGTACCTGCCTCTCTTTTAAGCAGCTTTTGCAGGGCTTCTAGGGTGGTATAGGCGATGGCTTTGTCGTAGGAGTGCAGTCCCGAATCAAAGACCCCATCTACTATAAAGCGTTTTTGCAACGGCATCGTACCAAAGCCTACGGCTTGTTGTTCCGAAAAATATAGGGTGATTTTATCTTTT
>Ga0193965_1000059_pt1 | contig 41623 bp, 36 predicted proteins | sample FB_8_MG_FD_140330 | JGI IMG/M metagenome (GOLD analysis project Ga0193965, IMG submission 140330) | Microbial mat bacterial communities from the Broadkill River, Lewes, Delaware, United States - FB_8_MG | ecosystem: Environmental > Aquatic > Freshwater > River > Microbial mats | place: USA... | reverse complement strand
TTTTTTGAGTATCTCTAAAAATATCTGTTTAGAACGCTCTAAAAATCCAGCTTTAAAGTATGTTTTTCCAAGTAAAAACATCGTCTCTTTTGCATTTTCTGATTTTACATTTTTTAAAAGCTCTTGATAGATTTCAATACTTTTCTCATAGTCTCCATTTTTATTGTAAGAGCTTGCAAGAAGTAACCATGATTTTTCCGATAACTCATTAGATGATATCAAAATACTAAGTTCATCCTTTGAGGGAAGTGAACGAAAGCTTTTTAAGAATTTATCTAAATCACGTGAGTCACCTTTATGTTTATAACGTCCCCACCAGTAAGAAGCAAATGTAATAACAAAAACAAGAACAAAAAAAACGATAATCCCAAACAGAGGATCACGTGACTCGATAAAAAATGTATCCATTAATCATACACCACTATTGCATAATCATTTTTTAAATTATAAAAGGTCGCATCTGCATCTATCTCTAAGTCTTTCATTCGCCCTAACTGAATAATAGAGTTTTTTCCAACTTTAATCCCATTTTCCCTGAAAAATTTCTTGATATTTACAAACTTTACATCTTCCACAAACTTATACTCAAACTCTTTATAAAGTCTCATTTTTTCATATGAAAATATATGTTCATTTACATGAAGCTGATCTGAAGCGAACTTAATTGGCAAAAAGCCCGAAAGATCTGTAAGTATTGTCTCAACATGCTGATGTTTTACGGGGAGTGTCTCTTTTTGAATAAAAACATATTTGTTATTTAACTTCATATGTTGGGTATTGCGCCAGTATTTATATGCTGGGTTTGATACTCCAAGCTTAGAAGAGATCTCTCTCCAGAGCCAAAAAGAGTTAAGTGTGTTTGGTAAATGAGACATCTCTTATGAACCCCTTTGAGAATTTTAGATGTTCATTATATAATTTTTATTTAAAGAGTTTTATTAAAAGACTCTAAGCCTAGTTTTTTTAATAATTAGAGCATACTTATAAGTAATGCACTAAATATCAGCTGTAATGCAAATAAAATAGAAGAAACTTTAAACGCTGTTCCTGCACTTTTTACAATCGTTCCAAAATGTATCATCAAGCCTATTGCACTCATTGCGATCAGTGTTATGTAATGACTCACAGAAGATATAAATGTCTCAAGCTCTTTTGGTAATAAACCAAGAGAAGCTACTACTGAAAACCCTACAAACCAAAGAATAAAAGAGGGTACTCCCATCTTTCCTGTTTGCTTCACCTCTTCATCACTGTTTGGATTCTCTCTTTTCACTATATATATCAAGATCAAAACAAGTGGCACAAGAAGTAAAACCCTTCCCATTTTCACAACAGTTGCATAGTGTCCAGCTTCAGGAGATATACTAAATCCAGCAGCAACTGCTTGACCAACAGCTTGGAGTGTATTTCCAGTGAAAACTCCCGCCTGAATATCGCTAAAACCTATAAGGTGTGCTAAAGCAGGTGCTAAAAATATACCTATAGTTCCCATAAGATTTACAAGTGCTATACTCACACCTATATCATTGCTTTTAACCTTAGCAATACCTGCTGTTGCCGCAATTGCAGAACTACCACAAACCCCATTTCCTATCCCTATCATAAGTGCGAGTTTAGAGTTTAGTTTAAATAATTTTCCTAAAAGAATACCCATACCGATAGTAAAAGCCATACCCAAAACTATAATTAAAATAGTTTGAAAACCTAAGTTTGCTAGCATTGTGAAATTAAGGTTTATCCCCATCAAAGCTATAGCGAACATAAGTAAATCTTTCTCTGCAAATTTGACACCACTTTTAAATTCAGACTCTTCTGAGTGAAATGTTTTGTAAAAGTAATTTCCTACTATCATTCCAAGAATAATTGCCACGGTTGCTGTACTAAAAGAGATAAACTCAGTAATTATCATAGAGAGTATAGCTACAACTATACTAGCAAGCAGCCCTTTTGTATATGTTTTATATTTAGATACGTCAAACACCTAAATCCTTTATATTTATGTAAATTTTAAATCAAAACAGCATTATAACTCATTATAACCAATGAAGAATTATTTGACACCTATCTCTAATTTAGTATGCACTAATCTTTTTTCATCATATTCAGAAGTAATAATCTTTTCTAGGACAATTCTACTTTGTTCTATACTTTTCTCTTGAACTAAGTAGTTTTTAATCACTTCGGCTCTTTTTATTGCAAGTGACTCCAACTCCTCTTCACTCACATCTTGTAAAGAGATAGTTGCAATCATCAATTCTCGCTTATACGCTCTCTCAAAAGCTTTTCCTTCATACTCTTTTTCAAGCTTTTCTTGAATCTTCTCTAAACCATCATCATCTCTAAAATCTTCATAAATATCTTCAAGCAGATCTATACCCATCACACTTTCATGGTTCTCTCTGTTTTGAATTCCACTTTTTTTGACAACTAAGGTGATAAGTTTTTCTAACTGAAGCGCTCTTTTATCTAAGATAGAATCATACGCTCCATTTATTTTGAGTGATATCTTAGGTCTTTTTATCATCATCTTAGTGATATTATCTAACTTTTCTCTCTCTGGAGGAGAAATTGCCATCTCTCCAGCTTTAAAGTCTAAAGAATCAAGAGAATCTGCGTTTATACCCATAGCCTCACCTAAAAATTTAAACGGAGATGCCACCGCTTTGACAATTAAATTTCCTAAGGTTTTGAGTAACAGCTCACCATATTTAAAGTCAGGTTCATCTACATCCCCATCCACTGGCATATCAATATCTATGACGCCATCAGTATCTTCAAGCAGAGCAATTACAAAACCTAAAGGAAGAGATGTAACATTTTCATCTTCATACTCTTGTCCTAGTTTTATATTTTTCACTATTATGCTATTTTCACCTTGAAGCTGTGAATTCAAAATTTTATAATTAAGATCTAAAAAAAGTTTTCCATCATCTATCTCATGTCCTGCGAAAGTTGCGCTGTAGCCACTCATTGAGTTTAGATTTAAATTTTTAAAACGTACATCCATATCCATATACTGTTTCGGATCGCTATCTAGATTTCCCTTGATAGATGTAGCGCCATACTTATCAATCTCTCCGCTGATCTCTACATAACTTGTTTCATCTTTTAGATTTGAAAGTGCATAGATATGTCCATTTAAATCATGAATATCAGTTTTAAATTTAATCGGAATCGAATAATCAGCAAATTTTGCACTTCCGTTATTTACATCTATTTTCATAATTCTAAATGGAAACTCCTCTTTAGGAGCCTTAGACTCTTCTTCGCTCACTTCTGCTACAGAGTTTTTCATCAAGCTTGCAAAATTCATCTGTTTATTTTCATCTATAAGCGCATCTACATAAAATGAGTCTATTACAGCTTCATCAACATAGAGTCTGTTTGGTTGCATCTCTAGCACAAAAGATTCTAGACCAAGTTTATTAAAAGAAAGTAAGGTCTTTTCATCTCTGATGTCTTCTACAAAAAGATCATCAACACTAAAAGAGCCCTCCACTTTTAAGTTAGGTGCTTTTTTAGCTTGCGAATATTGTGTTTTAGCCTTAAGATTTAGATACCCTTCATCTATACTTACATAAGCTTTTTCCTGCAAATAAGGGTTGATATCAGATAAAGAGATATGCTGTATTTCAAAGCTCCCTTTTTGCTTGAGTGGGGTATGTCTTAGCCCTCCTTTAGACTTTATATACCCTTTTGAGTTTACTTGGGCTGAGAGTGTGTACCTTAGCCAAGAATTTTTTTCTGAATTAATCTCATAAGCATTTAGATTGATTCTATCAATTTTCTGCAAAGCACTTGGATGAAAAGACTTGTCGCGAAAAGTTGTGATTGCGTTTTTAAGTGCAAAATGTTTGAGGGTGATTTTATATGGTTTATCTTGTGTTGATTTATTCTCTTTTTTAGAAGGTTTGGGTACGACTAAATCCTCTACATTAAGTTTTAAATTTTTGAGTCTCTGAATCTTTGCCTCGACGCCATCAAGTGAAACCTTAGTAATATCCAGAGTTTTATTTTTTGTGTTAAGTTCTAAATTTTTAATAGCGAAATCTTGAAAATTTACCAACCTTTGGGTTTCACTCTTTTTATTGAGTTTAAAATCCTTGAGATTAAAGTTTGTATTTTTTGTAAAGATAGCCACCTCATCATCAATCTTTTTAACGAAGAGTTTTGTATCAAAATTAATATTTGAAGATATAAGTTTTAAATCATACTTTTTTAGTGCCTTACGTGCTGCATCATCTATGTATGGACTGTAATGTACAAGATTAAAGTCTGTACATTTAATATTGGAAGTAATGTCTAGTATTTTATGTTTTATGTCGCCACTTAGTTCACAACTTAACTTCTCATTGAGCCTCATATCAAGTTGATAGGCTAATGGCGTCACACCTGCTAGGGTAATGTTTTGAGCATAAAGATTAAGTGTATTTAGTTTTGTATCAACTTGAGGGTTTATCCCTTTGTCATAAAAATCTGCTTTTATGTTTGTAAGCTTTAAATCTTCTAAAACAACATTCCAAGGTTTTGTATTATTACTTTCTTCAGTAGAACTTGTGTTAGCGTCTGATTTAAACTCTATAAATTTTACCCAGTCTATCTCCCCTTTCTCATCTCTAGAGACTTTTACAGATAAAGAATCTAATGCAATCTGCTTTATCTTTACATCTTGAATAAAAGGTTTTAGAGTTACATCTGACACATCTAGTGATGCAAGGTTGAGAACATCTCCGTGTTGTTCTTTTGGTTTGACTCTTAAATCATTTAAATGCAGATTTAAACCCTCAATGCTTGTAGCATTTAAATCATCTAAATTAAAATGGTAATGGGTATTAAAAGTGAGTTTACCATCTGCTATCTCTAAATTTAACGAATCTTTTATGTATCGCCATTGAGTGTAGAGTTTACTTGCTTGAAAATCAACACTCCCATCTATGACAAAAGGTTTAAACCCTAAAATATTTGTTTTAATATCGATAAATCCACCATCACCTAAAGCAGAATAAAATCGTAATTTCGCATCACTTGTATTAAAATCATTCGTATCAACATCATTAAGTTCAAAACCTATTCGCTCAAAAACAAAATCAAATTTGCTCTCTTTTGAATAATCCTCATACTCTAAAGCTCCATCTACTATACTAACTTTATCTAGCATTATTCTAGGCATTGAAGATGTTTCTTCTGTGTCCTCTTTTGTGGAGTTGTTTTCTTTGAGAATTGAGAGAAGATTCAAACTCTTATCTTTGTGTAAAACGGCAAAAACCTTAGGGTTTTTTAGACTTAATTCCTTAAGATGTACAGTTGCATTAAAAAGTGAGTAAAGCTCTAAATTCAGGGAAATTTCATCCATTATGAACAAGTGTTCACCCTCTGGATTTGTTAATTTTATCCCTGTAATACCTAATTTAAATATATAAGGATTAAAATAAATATTTTGTATGGATATTTTTGCATTTGTTTGTTTTTCAATTACATCTATCAATTGTGGTTTTAATAGGTAAGGGAGTAAAAAAAATCCTAAAAAACTATAAAATAAAAAAAGGGAAAGTAAAACTTTTTGATATTTTTTCATTGTAAAAAACTCCGTAATATCTCTAAATATATTGTGAGTTTATCTGATTAACTTTTAAATAATGGTTATAATTATATACACCTTCAAGCTTCATTTATATTTTATTATTTTTTTAAGTATGTTAGCGTTATACTTTAAGTAAGGCAAATATAAGGAGTCTGTTATGAAAACTTATAAATTAGGTCTAATCCTAGCAACAGGTTTAGCAACAATATTTTTGGGATGTAGTAGTGGAAGTGATGGTGGTAGTTCTAACACAGAACTTACACCAGAAAAAGCAGAGCAATTGGCATCAACTGCAGCAGAAGCTCTTCCAGGATGTGTTTATGAATCAGACAATATGTTAGCACCAGCAAAAAGCTCTAGTGTTATGAGATTATATACACAAACTGTAAAAGATATGAAAGCAGAAAAAAGAGTAATTTCAAGAGAGGTGGAAGAGATTTACGAAGAACAAGTGGGTACATGTCCAACAAATCCTGGTTTATTCATTATAGCGGGAGAGCATGAGAATGGTGTCGACAATTTAACATATACTTTTAATCAATACTGTTCAGGTGATACATACGAAAACACCGTTGTAGATGGTGGATTTAGTGTAAAAGCTGTAGGAGAACCTAGTGACTATGGCCCTATACCTCAATATATGGAACTTAAAAGTGGTGATTTATCTGTTAAAGAAACAAGTTCAGAAGGTGTATTTACTAGCACACTCAAAGCAAAAAGCATTAAATTTACCTATGGAAATGGGGAAAATGATCCAACAGCTTCAAACCCAAATGTGCTTGAAATTGGTTTATTAAGCGCTGCTGATGGTAGAACAAAAGAAGAGTTTTCTGTTTCAGATGTTCAAGTGAGAACCTATGGAAGTGGTACTAATAGTGTTGTAGTAGTTGATAGTGCTACATACACAGATTCTGAAAATGGTACAGTTAAAGTCAGTACTACTCCGTTGACAATAAATGAAAATGGAGAAGCAATTGGTGGTGATGTAATTGTAGAGGGAGCAAATGGTTCAACCTTGATTATGCAACCAGACCCTAGTGTTCAAAACGGTTTTAGTGTTGAAGTGGAAGGTGAAACGATAGGTGTAATGAACTGTTCAGGTTTAAGTGAATAGTGATTTAAATGTTTAAAATTGTATTTATTTACGCTTTTCGTAATATTTTGCGTATGCGTTTGCGTTCATTATTTACAATTTTATCTATAATTTTAATAACTTCTTTATATACGGTTTTGAGTAGTGTAGGGGATTCTTTTACAAATCAGATAAGTAAAATGATTGAAAATCAAGATGTTGATATAGTTGTCCAAGCAAAATTTGCCTCAACCCCTATCACCTCAATTATTCAAAACGAAACCATTACAAAAATTCAACAATATCAAGAAGTTGCTTCATTAGAATCAATTCTTATTGAGAGAAAACGTCTCAATGATGATGTGTTAATTTTTATTTTAGGGCTTAGTAATTTTGATGTCTTCTCACAAAGGTTTGGTTTTAGTATCATAAAAGGCAGATCACTTAAGGATTCTAAAAATGAGTTAGTGATTGGTGAGAAAATGGCTAAGGTCCTAGACTTGGATATTGGTAGTAAGTTCCAACTCGATAATGAGCAAGAGTATCTTATAGTTGGAATATATTCAAGCTGGCTAAACTTTCTTAATGCAGGTCTTATGGTAGATATTAAAGAGGCGCAAACCTTAATTCAAAAACCTGGTAAAGTAAACGCTTTGTTTATTACACTCAAAGAGCAACTGCAAACCCAAAAACTTATACAAAAGATAAACACTGAATTTCCAAAGCTCAAAGCAATTACTGGTGAGCAGTTTCCAAATTATCTAGGCCCAATTAAAAGTGTTTTCTTTTTCTCTAAAATAGTTTCCCTTCTTACTCTACTCATCGCTATAGCTGTTTTACTCAACACTTTTATTATGGCAATAAATGAGCGAACAAAAGAGGTAGGAATATTAAGTGCAATTGGTTGGTCAAAAAAAATGATAATATCTGTGTTTCTGATAGAAGCTATACTCCTCTCTTTTGGTGGAGGAATTATAGGTTTTGCAAGTGCTTATCCTATTATGACTCTATTACAAAATAATTTTTCAACTGTCTATATGTATCTTCCTGAAGCTCCCAACTTTGCTACACTTATAGACTTATTTTTGATGTGTTTAATTATTAGTATTGTTAGTGTCTTCTTTCCTATACTTTATACCCTCAAAATTGTGATAGCAAAAGCGATACGAAATGAATAATATCATAGAGATCAACTCACTACATAAAGTATATGACAAAGGATTAGTCCCTGCTTTAAAAGGGATAGACTTAAACCTTCAAGAAGGCAAGATTTATGCTTTAATGGGAACATCCGGCTGTGGAAAAAGTACTCTTTTAAATATCATTGGTAGTATAGATACCCCCTCAAGTGGTCATATACTTTATGAGGGAAAAACCCTACAAGATATAAATAATTTAAACGACTTCAGACGCGACTATATTGGTTTTATTTTTCAGTTTCATCATCTAATTCCCGTGCTTACTCTACATGAAAACATAGAGTCAGCACTACTTTCAAATCCTAAAATTAGTTCCACTCAAAGAGCTAATCGTACAAAAGAGCTCTTGAAAAAGCTCAACATTTCTCATCGTGCAAACTCTTTTGCCTCTGATGTATCCGGAGGCGAACGTCAAAGAGCTGCAATTGCAAGGGCACTTGTTAACAACCCTAAACTTGTTTTAGCAGATGAGCCTACAGGTAATGTAGATTCGCTAACAGCAAAAAGTATTTTAAAAACAATGTATGAAAGTGTGAAAAAAAGTCATGGTACAATGCTTATTGCAACTCATGACCCTGATGTGGCAAAAATAGCTGATGTTATTATAAAAATGAAAGACGGAGAGATTATCTCTCTCGCCTAAGGGTAAGGAAGTTGATACAATAAACTCTGTAACACAGTCAAATATGTTACGAGTTTGTTGTTTAACTATTTTTATCTAATAATATATGCCTTTCCTTCTAAGGTACATATTAACTTGACATCATCTTCGTCATGAACTATTTTTACTTGCGTATCTTGAGCCTCATTTTTCAAAATATCACCTACCAAAATTTCAGTATATGTACTTTCATCATCGTTATCCGTACATTGATTCACATATACCTTATTTTCCTCATTTTGAGTAATGTTTTTATCACTATTGTCATTACTACATCCATGTATAAAAACAATCAGACCAATACTATAAACTAGCAATTTCATATTTTTCATTACTCTTTCTCCCCAAAACTAAACTCTTCATCTAACTGAAATACAAGTTCAATGACAATCTTTCCTAGTTTATTCTTGCGTAAAACTATCTGACTTCCATGTGGAAGTTTCTTATGCTCAAGAAATGTTTCTCGAACATTTACAATGTTGTCCTCACAATCAAGTGTTATAAACTTACTAATAGTCTCACCTGTAATTAAAGTGATGAGTTCAACCTTATTATAGTTCCCTCGACACTCTTCTGGTTTTTCTGAGTAAGTCGTTTTAACAGTACCATCTTCACTAACATATATTTCAGCTCCTACTAACTCAATTGAGGTCTTAGTACGAAGGCCATCTATATTTACGGAGTAAGCACTTGTTCCATCACTATGTACAACTAATTCTATTTCTACCTCTTTATTATCATGAGTTGTTGTCGCAACAGCTCTTATCCCTACTGTTCCATTTCCATCCTCAAATAGAGAAACTCTCATATTTGGAAGTTCTGATGTAACCTTTGTGCCATTAGTATCTTTCGTTCCTAATCCAATCTTAGTATTTCCGGTCGGTGTTCTTTGCACTTCTAAGACTATTTCACCCGAGGTTGCAGTATTAACAATCGTCCCATCACTCAATGTTGAAGAAGCTATGTCAAAATTCTTACCTTGTGTATCATCTAAAAGAAAAAGGCTCTCATCAAAGCCAGAAGATGGGATCACATCATTATCTAGATTACGCATTGCAATACTTTTAGAGATACTCAGTGATACACCTTCAAATTGTTGTATAAATTCAGAAACTATATTAATCTTATAGCTAACAGTAGAATCTACAACCATATCATCTACACCTTTTACAATAACATTCTGAGGAATATTCCAATTATCTACTGTGAAATATAAATACCCTGTAGTAGGTGAAACTATCATCCCTTCACTCACATCACTAGAACTTATTGCAACGCGAATGTCAGAAGATGGTGCTTTATCCAAAGACACCTCAAATGATGTAGTGGTTCCAGATTCGGATGTTTCCGTACCACTTGTGTTTACGACCAGAGAATAAGCCTCATCATTATCATAATTAATTATGCTTATTGGTTCCCATGTTCTGTCTGTATAATCAATTACTGGTGACGACATTCCTGGAAACTGTACAAGATATTCTTGTGTTGATTCATAGAGTGCATCATCAACTGCACTGATTATAACCTCTTGCGCTACATCCCAATTTAGTGTTGTAAAAACTAAAGGTGAAGGAGTAGAAAATGTTGTTTGAGTTTCTTGAGTTATAGCAAAAGGGAAGAATACAGTTTGGGAAGGGGCGGCTCCTAGAACTACAGAAAACCTTGCTGTATCACCATCTTCACTTAAATTTGTATCTATTGGGGTTATAATCACTGGCGATGGACCATTAGTGCTATCTATATTTGTTATATCTATACTAGAGGAACTAAAAGATATACTGCTAAATCTTAAACTATAAGTGATATCTCCATCTTTAATATTATCTTCAACTCCCGTTACAGTCAAAGTTTGAGGAATATTCCAATTAGCACTTGTAAAGGTCATACTGCTAGTACTTAAAGCACTTTCACTAGTATCACCCAGAATTTGAATAGTTTCATCTGCTACAATTAACTTATTTAAAGAAATCGCCAATTCTATACTTGTTCCAGTTTCACTTGTTTGTGTAGTTGTCAAAGGCACTATATTTACCGTAGCAGAGTTATTATCATAATTTCCCACTGTTATATCTACTGGATCATAATTATTATAAAAAGGATCGGTACTTACTGCTGGACTCAGAACTACACTATAATTAGTTGTTCCCTGATTTGTGCCATCATCATCTACTCCTGTTACGGTTACTGTTTGTGGAGTATTCCAATTTATAGCAGTAAAAGTTAATGAAGCTTTATCAACCACACCGAGACTTGTATCTGAAGATGTTATAGCAATGGTCACATCATCTGTTGGCTGTTGCTGCAATACCACGGTAAAAGTATCACTTCCACCAGATTCTGTAGTGATTAAGCCTGCTTCAGGAGAAACTACAACCGGTTGTGTATTTGAGTCAATACTCTCTAAATCATAAGATTCAACTCCACTGAAATCACTATCTATGTCACTCAAATTAGAATATTTAAAAGTCACTGTGTAATTTTGTGTACCATCAATATTATAATCATTTACTCCTAAAACAGGAAATAACTGAGGAGTATTCCAGTTTGCAGCAGTGAAAATTTTTGCTCCAGGACAATACCCCTCATACAAATTTGAACTTTCACACCATACATATACGTCTTCTGTGGGCATAGCACTCAGTACCATTGAAAAACTACTCGACCCACTTTCATTAGTAGACAAGGGAGATGGAGGGGTTATAAGAAGGTTTCCAGCAAACAAGCTTTGCGTAATAATACACAAAAGCAGAAACCCCTTTTTCATCATATTTATTTTCATAATCAAAACCTTATTCTTTGAATGCTACTGATTTTTTGCTTCCCTCTTGAAGTAAAATACCTACCATAGCTTCAAGGTTTTTAAGTGTAATCTGTAATGTTTCTAGCTCTTTTACTTTTTCTTGTAGTTCTTGTATTGTTTTATCGCGTTCATCTAATTTTTTAACTAACTCTTGTACTCCAGCTACAGCTACAAAGGCAGCATCTTTTGGTGCAATATGAAGATTGTCTGGTCCATATTCAAATGCTTTATAAAAATCCTGAGCCATTGCTCCAATATGCTTATCTTTTTGTTTATTATCTTTATAGTTCCAAGTTGAGATAGGTAATTCACTTATTTTCTGAAGGACCTCAGCATTATCTACAGGAATAATATTCTCTTTTAAATTGACATCTGATGAATCGCTCAAAGTACCATGAATTGTTAAATCTCCCGAAGTTGAGAGTAAAAATGTCGAGTCTAAAGCACTACCCATAGCAATTCTCCCATCACTAGAAATTTTAAAAAGTTTCTTCCCTCCTGTTGTGTCATCAACTGCAAAATAATTTTCACCACCATTAGAGGAATCATTAATGGTTATTTGCCAATCATTTGTTGGAAACGATCCACTATTAGAAGTATCTATAAAGCCGATTCGAAGATTGTTCTCCTTTAACCTTAGAGTGTCAAAATTAAATACTTCTCCATTGACACAGTCCATCCCAACACATTCCGATTCAGTAACAATATGATCATCATTAACAACAACATCCCCATTCAATATAGTTCCTGTAAGTACAGTTGCAACAAATAATTTTTTTGTAAAATTTTTCATTTTATCCCCTTTAAGGTTATCTTTTGCATTAATTATAACAAAGAGTTATTAGAAAACTATTACATGAAATAATATATTAAAATATTTTATATTAAAACTAAAATTATTGTTTGGAATGTAATATGAATATGGAGATATATCTTCAAGTATTAACACTTGAAGATATGAAGTAAGATAGGTCTTAAAGCTACTTAATGTGCAGCTTTTAAGATATTAGCTTTTGGGAAAATAAATATTGAATCTCTGTATACAGATATTTTCTCACTTTGTTTACCATCTTTATCTAGTGCATAAGCATGAATAACGATAGGGATAACAGTATCTTTTCTAGCATCGTCTGCTAGTACTTCTGTTGTACTAAGTACTACAATTTTTTTCTTTTTAACGCCTGGTACTGCTGTAAATGGCTTGTTTGGCTTGTCAATTAAAATTTTCCCTTCCATACCTTTTGGTGGGATAACTTCAAAGAAAAATTTCATTTTTTCATTTTCAGTATTTTGTAATAAAAACTCATATGCATTCTTTACTTTAACTTTTCCATCAGGTTGTAATGCAGTAGAGTAAAGTCTTGTTTCTTTGTTAATATTTAAAAGCATATGCTCTTTTGTGCTTCCCATCATTCCAAGAATAATAGAGATTACAACAAGTAGACCCATGTAAGCTAAAATTTTAGGACGGAAATACTTCGTCTTCCCTTTTTGCTCAACAATCTCATAATCACTTGACCACGTTACAAGAGAAGGTTTTCCGAGTTTACCCATAACAGTTGTACAAGCATCAACACACTCGAGACAGTTAATACATTCTAACTGAAGCCCTTGACGAATATCGATATGTGTAGGACATACAGTTACACAGGATTCACATGTTGTACACTCTGCAGCCGGTGTAAAAGCCTGTAAATCTTTTTGTTTTGTGTATTGTTTCTCATGACCATCATAAATAACACCACCTCTATGCTCATCATAAAGTGCCATTACAGTATGCTCATCATATAAAACAGACTGAACACGTGAATAAGGACATACATAAATACAAAAGTTCTCTTTCAGAAAAACTATATCATAAATAAGAAACGCTGCCACACCTAAAACAAAACCGATCATAGTCATATGCTCAGCAGGGTTTGCTAAGTAATTAAAGAAATCTGCCGGTGGAACAAAGTACCACATAAAGTCAGCCCCAGCAATAAGTGCTAAGACAGTCCAAATTAATACTGCGATTACTTTTTTCACCTTATTCTCAGGCTTTGACATATCAGGTTCTTTTTGTTTGTTTTTGATACGTTTACGTAAACCTAAAAGTTTAGTCTCAATAAAATCACGATAAATTACACGAAAAACAGTTTGAGGACAAACCCATCCACAAAATACACGACCACCCATTACTGTCATACCAAAGATGCTTAAAAACATCAGCATCAGTAAAAATGGCATCAAATAGAGTTCTTGCATATCAAACTGGATAAATGCAAGGTGCAATTTCATCTTATCAAAACTCAATAGGAAAAATTGATTTCCATCTATCGTTATCCATGGCAAACCTAATGCCACCATTGTTGCGATAGCGTATACCCAGTAACGTTTAATTCTCCATGGTGTTGGTATATCAATACCCTTTGTTTCTTCACTCATTGTCTATTCACTCCCTCTATATAATTTATAACGGACAAGCAATTTCGTTAATTACTTTCTCTTCTGGATTATCAGGTGACTTTGGCAATAAAGATCCAAATGCTACCTGTTTTAACTCACGTGACTCTATATAATCTTTTAATGAACTTCTACTCACATTTAAAAGTCGTGCCATTTCACTCACACTTTTTTTCTCTTTAATATAAGCAATAATCTCATTAATGTATTTATCAAACTTCGAGTTTGAACGACTACCTTTTGGTCTACCAATCATTTTTTTAGATTCATTTTGCATTTTTTGACGCAATTGATCCATAAGGCCAAGTACCAGCATAACACTACTTTGACTCGAAACAATTACTGACTGCTTAATAAAATGAACATTAAATTGATTTTTAAAAAGGCATGAAAACATCTGAATCAAGTCTTCCATATTTGTACTTAATACCCAAACATCATATACTAAAAGTGTTGAATTTTCTCTTTTTTGGAAATATGATGTAACGTGATTACGGTCTTCAAGCCTTTTATTTTGAGATATTTGGTCGATAAACTCGTCATCAATAATAAGATTATGAGAAATTGCATAAGAATTGATTACTTGCAATTGGTCATGAGCGGCATCAAAATGTTTATCTGGACGTATGTAAGCTATAGTCATTTTAACGATTAAACCTCTCTTTTTATTGAATTTCATCGTCATTATACTAGATATTGACGATTAAAGTCAAGTTATTTTAACTTTAATACGTCATTTATTGCAAATTTGTCTATTTAAACCAACATCACCATACTAAACCCAAGTCAAGCATATAGCGTCTATCGGGGTTTGATGTGTTAGAGTTTATCCCTACATCTTCCCTATATGTCGCTAAATTTAGTTTAAAAACTGCTAGTTTCATCATTATTCCAGCCGTATAAGCACTCTGATAAAGTCCTACATCTAAGTTCATAGAAAAAGCATCTGTATCCACTAAACTTATCCCTGCTCCCACACGAATATTTTTCATCAGATCATAAGCGTCATAATCTATGTAATTTGTAGTGCTTCCATTTGCACTTCTTTCATATTCTCTATATTTATTTGCACCAAACATATCTACAAAATCAATAGCTAAAACGAACTTCTCTACAAAAGAAAGTTCTGGAGATATAGAAAGTCCAGCATTTACGGTCATAGGTTGCTGTCCGTAATTGTCATCAAGTTCAAGCCCTATATTCATCACGCTCAAACCCACTATAAGGTTCCAGTAACTGTTTGCAAAAGGGTGGTAGTTTACACCAAAGTCAAATCCAAATCCAGAGCTTTCTTGCTCATACTTTTTTATAAAATCTTGGTACTCTTCATCACTAGAAACTAAGTCAGAGACTCCAACTGTCCCCTCGTATGAAGTCTGAGTGATGTATTTCGTACTTACACCTATATCTACTCGTCCATATTTTGTATAAAAAGGTTTAGCCAAACCAAAAACCAACCCGCCATAAATACGGGAAGATGTCTCAAGATAATCACCACTCGGTGTACCATCAGCATGAGCCATAACGTTAGTATCACTTGCAGCCAAGATTCCAATACTCCAAGTAAAATACTTACTGTTTTTTGAGATAGAACTATAATTGTTTACCCCTACATGAAAATTATCTCCATTATATTTGCTCAGTAGGTTTTCTAACTCATTTACAGAATCACTTGCGTCATTTGCATCATTTATAAATCCAAGTGAGTTTTGTGATGCAGCTATACCCAAACTTAAAAAATCAACTATGAACCCTTCACTCTTGCGCAAAGATGCTAAACCTGCAGGATTTGCAAATACACTCGTAGCGTATTGACCATTTGCCACACTTGTGCCACCTTTGCCCATAATTCTGCTATCTTTATACAGATAAGCTTGTTCTGCCTGCATAGCATTGAGTAATGGCGTCAGGATAAAAATAGTTACTAAAAGAGCTATTTTTTTCATAAGAATACCTCTAATTGTTAATCTGTAAATTAATATACTCCGATATCTCAATGGCGTCAATCACGCCACTGTTATCACCATCAATCTCTAAGCGAAACTTTTGTATCTCATCACTAATCTCTTCTTGTGTTAATGAGAGTATATTTTCAAATCCCTCATTAAGTGTCATCACAAGAGCACTTTGTATAGTGAGGCTCTCATCTGCTACCATATAAGGTGTATTGACGCCATTAGCTGCATCAAACGTTCTTTCGCCATTTACATCAAGATACCCATCAGTTAAGATTACATTTAAACCGTTTGCTGTAATAAGCCTTTTGTAAGAGTAGCCATTTGTAAGTGTGATTAAAATCTCTTTAGAGTTATCATTTAGATTCTTATCTTCTAAAATTTCACTTTGTAAACAATAATCTGTAGTATTGTTCAATACCTGCGTATCAGCAAATCCATACACGTGATAAATTGCACATGAAGAGGCCATAAGTTCATAGTCTATACCATTCTCCAATAGCTTTGCAATATCTCCCAAATAACTAAAAGCAGATGTAGCCTGTGCTGTTTGTGCAGCACCAAGCAAGGTGCTTGTACTTACATTGTTCTCATCTAAACTTGTTTGGTCATCTACTTGTGAAAAACTTTCTACAGCTTTTTGCAAATACTCTAAAACCAAAGGATTCTCTTTGATATTGTTTTCAATTTTTTGGGCAAACTGTGCATAAGACTCATCAGAATACTCTCTTGAACTTGCATAAGAAGATACCCGTTTTGAACTATCTGATATCATAAGTGCTAAATCACTAAATGTTAAATTCGCAGCATTCATATATGCATTTCCAAGTTTTAAGTTCTCTTGAGCTGTACGGCTCTCTTTTGACTCTAATAAGCTAATTATCCCATCGTAATCTGCATTGTCCCACATCTGCTGTGTTTTAAGATTGTTTTCTCCTGTCTCATCAGTGTTACATGCACTAAAAACAAAGCCTACCACCAATAAAAACAACATTATATTTTTTCGCATTAAAGTACCTTCTAGATATATCTTAAAGAAGAAATAGCACATTTCATACCTAAAAAAAATTTGCAAATATCTTATACTTCTTATCCTCTTTATTCATAACAGCAATCTTTATGCACAATGATGATAAAATCCATAAACATAATTTTAATCAAAAGCTTTTATATGACAACAAAACAATACATTTTAGAAACAATAAAAAAACGTCCACTTATTATAGATGGTGCGATGGGTACACAACTCCAACAACGTGACGACAAGATTCCAAAAGAAGCTTGGGAGGGTAATGAGGGTTGTAATGAACTCCTCAACGTTACAGCTCCAGATATTATGGAAGAGATATTCAACGCTTATCTCACAGCTGGAGCTGACCTCATCACGACAAACACCTTTGGTTCGTTCTCTTGGGTTTTAGATGAGTACCAAATTGGCAACCGAGCTTATGAACTTACAAAAGCTGGAGCAGAACTTGTAAAAAGAAAATGTGAGGAGTTCTCCACACCTGAGCATCCCCGTTTTTGTTTAGGTTCCATCGGACCAGGAACAAAGCTTCCATCACTTGGGCATATCACTTATGATGAGATGTATGAGGGGTATACTGAGTTTGCTTGTGCCCTTATTGATGGTGGGGTAGATATCTTTTTACTAGAGACTGCACAAGATCCACTTCAAATAAAAGCAGCACTTCATGCTTGCCAAGAAGCAAATCGCCAAAGAGATGTAGAGATTCCTATCATGGTTTCTGTAACAATTGAGCTCAGTGGAACTATGCTTATAGGAACAGATGCTCAAACAATAGCAACAATCTTGGAGCCTTTTGATATTTTAAGTCTTGGTTTTAACTGTGGAACTGGACCAGAACAAGTTTTAAAACATGTAAAAACATTGAGTGAGCTTTGGCATAAGCCTATCTCTGTACATGCTAATGCTGGTCTTCCTCAAAACCGTGGAGGGTATACATATTATCCTATGGGACCAGATGAGTTTGTTGAGCAACAAAAGAAGTTTTTAGACTATGATGGTGTGAGCTTTTTAGGTGGGTGCTGTGGGACTACACCACAACATATTCGCGCACTTGTAAATGAGGTCTCATCTATTACTCCAAAAGCACCTACCGGTTCACACCCAACCTCAATTGCATCACTTTTTAACACTGTAGAGCTTATGCAAGAACCAGCCCCACTTCTTATGGGTGAGCGTTCCAATGCAACTGGTTCAAAAGCTTTCCGTGAACTTCTCTTAGCAGAAGACTATGAAGGAACTTTAAGTGTAGCACAAGAGCAGGTTCGTGCAGGTGCACACGTGCTTGATGTAAATGTTGGTTTTGCCGGACGTGATGAGACAAAAGATATGAATGCCGTTATGTCTATGTATGCACAAAAGATAGCTCTTCCGCTAATGCCAGATTCTACTCAGGTAACTGGACTTGAAACCGCACTGAAAAATATAGGTGGTAAACCTATACTCAACTCTGTAAACCTTGAAGATGGGGAAGAGAAGTTTGATGAAGTGTGTGCTTTAGCAAAAAAATATGGAGCTTCACTTGTATGTCTTACTATTGATGAAGTTGGAATGGCAAAAACAGTTGAGAATAAACTCGCAGTAGCAGATAGAATTATAAAACTCGCTACAGAGCGTCATGGTCTTAAAAAAGAGGATTTAGTTTTTGATGTACTTACATTTACACTTGCATCAGGAGATGAAGAGTACTGGGATGCTGGAGTAAATACTATTGACGCCATTCGAGAACTTAGAATCAAGCACCCTGAAGTTGGTGCTACACTAGGGCTTTCAAATATCTCTTTTGGGCTTGATAAAGATGCCCGCCCATATCTGAACTCTATGTTTTTACACCACTGTATAGCAGCGGGACTCACTTCTGTTATTATCAATGTAAAACATATTATCCCTATCAATAAAATCCCAAAAGAGGACCAAGAGATATGTGATGACCTTATCTTTAACCGTAAACCTAACGGAGAGGCACTGTTTAACTTCATAGAACATTTCAGTACTAAAGAGGCAGTTGATAATGACGCCGTTGATGAAGAGTACCTTGCTATGAGTGATGAGGAAAAAATTTCTAAACTACTTATGGATGGAGATAAAGAGAGAATGATACCTCTAGTTGAAGAGGTTCGTCATAAAATTGCCCCTGAGGTGATTGTAAATGAGATTTTAATAGACGCCATGAAAGTGGTTGGTGAGCTTTTTGGTTCGGGTCAGATGCAACTGCCATTTGTGCTTCAAAGTGCAGAGACTATGAAAAAAACAGTTGATCATCTCAACCCTTACCTCCCAAAAGTTGAAAAGCAAGTAGATACCACTCTCATACTGGGAACAGTAAAAGGGGATGTACATGATGTTGGAAAAAATCTTGTCGACATTATCCTCTCTAACAATGGATACAAGGTTATAAACCTAGGGATAAAAGTAGAACTCGATAGCTTTTTACAAACACTCAAAGAGACAAATGCAAGTGCTCTTGGGATGAGTGGGCTTTTAGTAAAATCAACACAAGTGATGCTTGAAAACCTTAGAACTCTTCAAGAAGCAGGGATCACTATTCCTATACTTTTGGGTGGTGCTGCTCTTACTCGTGCTTTTATAGATGACTTTTGTCGTCCAGCTTACGATGGACCTATCTTTTACTGTAAAGATGCCTTTGATGGCGTCACAGCGATGAGCCGTATAGAGGCTGGGAACCTTGATACCAACCTGCATCCTGATGCACCAGAGCTTGAGAGAGTAGAAAAAGAAGAAGTAGTTATACCTCCATTCTCTGAGCTTAAAATGCCTAGCCGTGATGTAAAAGTACCAACTCCTCCATTCTGGGGAAGACGTGAACTTAAACTTACAGAACAACAAATTGAGATGGCTTTTGAATGGATTAACCACAAAATTCTTTTTAAATCACGTTGGGGTTATAGCTCTAAAGGGATGAGTAAAGAGGCATATGAAAAACAACTCGATGAAGTTGTTTGGCCAGCGTATGAAAAACTAAAGAAGCGCTTTTTAGATGAGAAACTTTTTGAGCCAACTATCATTTATGGTTACTGGCCTTGTAGAAGTGATGATAACAAACTGCTCATTTTTGATGAGACAAGAGGATACCATTCAGACTCTCAAGTAAATACAAAACCATTTGAAGAAGTAAAAGCTGACGCCATTGCAGAGTTTTCCTTCCCTAGACAAAGTAAAAAACCTCATCGTGCTTTAAGTGACTTTTTTCATGCTGATAGAGATGATGTTATAGCACTAACATGTGTTAGTGCTGGGGCAAAACTGAGTGAGATTGAGCGTGAGATCTATGCACGTGGAGACTATACTGAGTATTATCAATTTCATGGATTAGGGGTTGAGTTAGCTGAAGCACTAGCAGAAATTGTTCATAAGCAGATAAGACTAGATCTTAATATCGCAGATGGGGAAAAACCTACACTCGCAGATGTTCAGATGAACAAGTACCAAGGTTCACGTTACTCTTTTGGTTACGCTGCTTGCCCGGACTTAGAACTAAACCGTCCGCTATTTGACCTACTCAAACCAGAAGAGTTTGGTATAGAGCTCAGTGAAACATTTCAAATTCATCCGGAACAATCTACTTCAGCATTAGTTGTGTATCATCCAAATGCTACTTACTACAATATCTAAATTTTATGGCGTTTTTAATATATCCTAAATTTTAAAAACGCTACCTCAACAATCTCATAAACACAATTAAATAATATTAATTTTTATTTATTTTATTACAAATATTTAATGGTTATTTAATATTAAATATTGTAATCTTTAATTTGCATTTAAATGTAAATATTTTTTAAGGATAAATAATGAAATTTAATATTTTATTATCAGTAACTATAGCTACTATCTTGGTTGGATGTGGTTCTAGTTCATCAGAAACGAAAACAGTAACAACTACAACAGATTCAGGTACAACTACAACAGAAACGCAAGATGAGACAACTACTCCCAATCTAGCTAATATTTCATATATAGAGGGTGTATATGATATCTCTGGTTCAAATGACTCAGGTACAGATAATATTTATTTAAGTATTAATGCAGAAGGTCTTATAACAACATATGACTATATGGGTGATACAATCGATAATGGTAGTAACTGCTATATGAAAAATCGTACAGATAGCTATAATACTGCGATCAATGGATTAACAGTAACAAATGATGAGACGAAGAAAGCATTTACAGTAGATGGTGGATACCAATGGAACTATGCTGAAACTCAAAATATTGAAACTGTTTCAGTAGGAGGTATCTCAGCTGGGGGAATTCTTACAATGGGTGGTATTAGGATAGCTACAAGTTCTTACCTAACAACAGCTGTTACTGTTAATGAGATGGAACAATCTCTTTGTCAATAACATAGTATCACCACCAAACTTCGGACTTTTCTGAAGTTTCAATAATTCCTATATATTATATATTATCAAAAAGTGACGATACAAACTTAAGCATTTATTTTTAGTATACTTGATTTCTTCCTCTTTCTTTAGCTTTATAAAGTCGTGCATCAGCTTCTTTATAAAGTTTTTCTACTGAATCAAACTCTTCACTTAATGTACAAACACCTATACTTACAGTAATATTTATCGAGGTGTCATTATATATAAATTTTTTATTTTCTATAGCTTTACGAATCTTTTCTGCTATAACCTTTGCCCCATCTAAAAAGGTATCATTTAGTAAAACTGTAAACTCTTCGCCCCCTATACGAGCAAAAATATCGCTATTACGTGTTATTCTTTTTATCTCTTTTGTAAACTCTACTAAAATAAAGTCTCCAACTTGATGTCCGTAAGTATCATTGATTTTTTTAAAATAATCGATATCTATCATTAAAAGGGAAACTTTTTTTCTCTCCCTAAATGCAATAGAGACCATATTTTCAGAAACTTCAAAAAAATAACGTCGATTATAAAGAGAAGTAAGTGTGTCCGTAATAGATAGGGTGTGTAAATTGTCAACATTTTTTGCTAGAGCTTCACTAGCTGAAATTGCAGATACTCGACTCTCATACAAAGTTTTAGAAAGCAATATAATGACAGGAATATAAATAACAGCAAATACAAGCAAGGCAATATGTTGTAGTTCTCCATAACTAAGTAAAATTATAAGTTGCGGGATAATTATAAAAAGAAAAAAAGTTAAATAAGCGATATAAAGAGTAGACATAGAAAGTGCTGCTGCAGTTATAATCCCTACTACCATTACAAAAGTTACTAATTCAAATGGTTGAGGAGCATAAACAACACTAAAAATTGAAGCTAAAGTCCACATTGAAGCTTGAAAAATGCTAGAAACTAAAAAAAGTTTCTGATACTTTTCCATATCTACTACATTTCCCTGTGCCAAAGATTTTTTTAACATTTTTGCATTCTGAAAGCGAAACATTGCTAAAAATATTTGAAATAAAAACCAAGCCAATAAAATAAATACAGGGACAAATTTTATAAATATTGAAACATATACTAAAGAAACTAATATCATCGCTATCACAGCTCGAGAATTTTGTTCAATAAAAGTTTCTATCAGTTTAGGATGAACATTACACATTTAAGATTTTTATATACCTTTCAAGTATTATAGTGATTTACATTATAATCTCTTTTTTTTTAAATTAGATAATATAATTAGATAACTTCTATCTTCTTCTATAAGATAAAGCTTCAAGTATATGTGTTTTTTCTACAAGTTTACTACTTTGTAAATCAGCAATAGTTCTAGCAACTTTTTGTACCTTTTTAATTGCCCTAAAAGAGAGGCTGAAACGATTAACTGCAATCTCTAAAGTAGTGTTTGCCTCATCACTTAAAACACAGAACTGTTCAATCTCACTATCACTTAATTTGGCATTAAACTTATTTTGTCCCCTCTCCTTTGCAAATATATGAGCCTCTACCACCATCTTATGCAACTCTTTAGATGAGTAGCTTGATTTATCATCTGCATTTACATTTTGCATCACTACATTTAAATCTACTCTATCCAAAAATGGATCAGAGAGACGATTTTTGTATCTTTGTATCTCTAGGTCTGAACATCTACACTCTTTGTTTGCATCTAATAGATTTCCACATGGGCATGGGTTCATAGCACCTATAAAAAGAAAATCAGCCGGGTATTCAACCTTAGAGTTTACTCTAGAGATTCTTATTTTATTATCTTGCATCGGTTCACGCAAAGCTTCTAAAACACCTTTTGAAAAATGAGGTAGTTCATCAAAAAACAATATCCCTCGGTGTGCCAAACCAACTTCTCCTATTTGAGCTTTATGAGAGCCTCCTCCAAACACACTTGCAAGGGTAGAACTATGGTGAGGTGAACGCATATTCCTATGTGGTTTAAACTCTGGTTCTTTTAACTCTAATGCTTGCAGTTTTGCTACATCTAAAATCTCATCTGAACGCATAGGTGGCAAAATGTATTTAAGCCTTTTTGCTATCATACTTTTACCACATCCTGGACTACCTTCAAATATAATGTTATGAAAACCTGCAGCAGCTATAACTGCCGCTCTTTTTGCCACCACTTGCCCTTTAACATCTATGAAGTCATCGTCATACTCTTTGGTATAGTAATACTTCTCACCCTTAATCTCATAAGAGGGGTATTCTATAGCACTTTGTTTTGCATTTGGACTAATGACGTCTTGATTTTTCAGTAGCTCAATGGCCTCTTGTAGTGTCTTGACGCCATAAAACTCTAAGTCTGGAATTTTAGAAAGTTTAGGAAGTGAATCATAAGGGACTATCACTTTTTTTACAATTCTTTGATTTGCAAGTGACAACATAATTGGATAAAGTTGAAGATTTTCTTTTACGACGCCATTAAGACCTAGTTCACCAAAAACTGCCCACTCACTTAAATCTTCTTCTAAATAATCAAGAGCAATCAAAAGTGCAATACTCAAATCAAATTGTGAGCCCTCTTTTTTAACATCACTTGGAGCAAGGTTTATAGTTATACGTTTAGGAGGGAAAGAGAAATCGTTACTTAGTAATGCAGACTTTACACGCTCTTTTGCTTCTGTTATAGACGCTGACGCCATTCCCACTATAGAAAAAGAGGGAAGCCCTTTTGTCAGTGTTGATTCAACATGAACTATCTTTGCATTCAAACCCTCGTATGTTGCACAATTTACACTTTTCATATCAGTTCTCCTGAACAACTGTAATGTTTAAATATTTTTTATCCCAAACTAACTCTAATAACTTTTTTTTCACTTCCATCTTCAATCCTTCGCTTCAGTAACATTATGAGTGTTATGTAAAATAATAGAGTATTTTTATCAAAAACATTAAAAACATGACAAATAGTCATACTTTTAAACAAATAAAATTATTTATATGTTTTAAGATTATTCTGTATATAATTATGTTGAATAGATAGTTACCTTTACCCCTTCCTGTTAAGACCTGAAAGGACATAATTGAAATTAGAAGAAAAATAAAGGAAATAGATGAAAGTACTTGCTCTTTCCGGAAGTCTTAGAAAGGGTTCTTATAATACAGCAATAGTTAATGCTTTGAAAAAAATGGAACCTGAAGATGTTGCTATAGAAATTTATACACAATTGGGACTCTTGCCATTTTTTAATGCAGACTTTGACAATCATACTTTAGAGCAAGACAATTCACCTGCTTTGGTGATAGAGCTAAGAAAAAAAGTCTCCCAAGCAGATGCTCTTATAATAAGCACTCCCGAATATGCTTTCCAACTTCCGGGTGTCTTGAAAAATGGGTTGGACTGGTTGGTGTCAAGTAGCGCTATTATTGACAAACCTGTGGTAATAATAAGTGCATCGACATCAGGTATGGGTGGAGAAAAAGCACATTTGGCGTTAACTAATTTAATGAATGTTATATCTGGAAAAATCATCAAAAACTCCAGCTTACAAGTAGCAAAAGTGAATAAGAAAATTGATCTTCAAGGAAACATAATTGATCTAAAACTCCTACAAGATTTACAAAACATCTTCATTGAACTAGATAAATATCTAATAAATTCTCAAAGGCAATAAAGTACCATTAAATATCTAAGAGCTATAGCTAGTGATAAACAATTCATTCCTAATATGATACAATATAATAAGATTAGTCGTTTAAAAAATAAAAAGGGGTTATTTATGTTTGTCGACCATACTAGTATTCCAAATGTTATTGCAACAGCACAAGATGAGATAAAAAATTTTGTTAAGAACTTTTTTATCTTATTTCTTTTCTTTAGTGTAGTAACTATTGTTTTGTCTTTTGTAGTTAGTTGGATGTTTTTACTTATAACAGCAGGGTTTATAGTACTGTCATTAATTTTATTTAATAATAGGAAGAAACTTTCTGAGCAGATTAAATTAATAGAAAGAACAACTCTGGAGAGAGAACAGTTTTTTATGCAAATTCTAGACAACTGTGAACAACCTTGTTCAGTAACAGCAATAGGAGATGAAGGAGATCAAGAATGGAGATGGTTATATGTAAATGGTCCTGTTCAAACAGCATTTAAACAACCTCTTTCTTACTTTTTAGATAAACCTTGTTATAACTGGGGCGCAAATATTTGTAGAACTGCTAACTGTGGTAGAAATTGCTTGAAGAGAGATGAAGCTGAATCAAAATTTGCTCAGGATTTTGGTGCTGGTCTTAGTCATTTTAGAGTATATACCAAGACAATGTATGACCTTGAAGGTAAACCTGCATACGTAGTAGAATGGGTTGATGGTGGAGAAGAAGTGAAACAACAATTGTTAAATGCAATAGAAAATGTTACACAAATGACCAATACAAATTTTAATACTACAAAAGAAGTTTCTGATAATATAGCTAATGTAGCATCTGCAACAGAACAGTTATCTATTTCTTCCAAAGGCATTAGTGATTCTGCCCAAACTGCTCGTCAAATAGCTGATGATGTTGAGAAGCTTACAGATCATTTAGGTATTGAAGCAAAAGGTGCTGGAGAATCCATACTTCAATTAGCTGAAATTGGAAATCAAATTGGAGAGATCAGTAAAGTGATAGAAGATATTGCAGACCAAACAAATCTTCTTGCACTAAATGCGGCTATAGAAGCTGCACGTGCAGGCGAACATGGACGTGGATTTGCTGTTGTTGCTGATGAAGTAAGAAAGTTAGCTGAGCGAACTCATGATGCTACAACTGAAATTACAGTAAATATATCTCAAATCAAATCTCAAATAAAAGGCAATGTACAACAGATATCCAATTTAGCAGAAGAGGTAGTAAATGCTGGAGAAAAAGTTCAGGCTGTTAAAAGCTCTATGGAATCAGTAGCTTCTAGTGTAACTGAACAATCAATCGCTGTTGAAGACATAGCAAAAAATGCACTCTCTGTATCAAATAAAACAGAAAAAATGAGTAAATCAGTAAATACAATGCAAGAAGGACTAAACGAAGTTCGAAATAAAATAAATTAAATTCATGAAAGTAAGTCATATCTCTTGAAGAAATAACATAGAAGACTATCTATACTGTAACACATATATAATATGCTATAGTTTTGAGACTACAATCAGTAAGGATACTAGTATATGAAACAAGAGATAGACTTAATCGTAAAACCAGAATTTATAAAAAATTACAAAGATGGTTACCCTCTCATCTCTAAAGAATCTATTGCAAATTGGGATAAGGTTCAAGAGGAAGGTTTGGTTATTAATCTTGTTGATGAAAAAAGAAAGTTTATTCTCAAAGGTTATCATGGGATACAAAATAAAGGCTTTGGCTGGGTATTATCAAAACAAAAAGAAGAAAAAATAGACTTTGCATTTTTTACTAAAAAAATTAAGTCTGCTTTAGAGCATAGACAAGATCTTTACAATGACAAGACTACCACAGCATTTAGAGTCCTTAACGGCGAAGGTGATGGATTAGGTGGCTTGACCATAGATTATTTTGACGGCTTTTATATGCTCACATGGTATAGTTTGGGTATCTATGAATTCAAAGCGGATATATTAGAGGCATTAAAAGGCTGTGTTGACTACAAAGGTATCTATCAGAAAAAACGTTTTAATTCAAAAGGCAAATATCTTGATGACGAGGATGATTTTGTTTATGGGGAGAGAGCTCAATCACCAATTTTGGTCAAAGAAAATGGGGCAAATTTTGCAATTTACTTAGATGATGGGGCAATGGTTGGTGTTTTTTTAGATCAAAGAGATGTTAGAAAAACCATTCGAGATAAGTATGCTAAAGGAAAAACAGTTTTAAATACTTTCTCTTATACTGGTGCTTTTTCTGTTTTTGCAGCACTTGGAGGTTCTTCTAAGACCACAAGTGTTGACTTAGCCAAACGTAGCCTTAGTAAAACTTCAGAGCAGTTTTTTATCAACAACATAGATGTAAATGCTCAAGAAATAATAGTTGAAGATGTATTTAACTATTTTAAGTATGCAGTGAAAAAAAACCTTTTATTTGATTTAGTTGTTTTAGACCCACCTAGTTTTGCTAGATCTAAAAAACGTACCTTTAGCGCTTCAAAAGATTATGTAAAGCTTTTAAAAGAAGCTATTCAAATCACAAACAAAGGTGGAATTATAGTCGCCTCAACTAACTCCGCAAATTTTAGCATGATGACTTTTAGGGATTTTATTCATAAAGCCTTTAAAGAGCTCAATGGAAAATATGAGATAAAAGAGAGGTTTTCTCTTCCAAAAGATTTTAAAGTTTTAGAAACATTCAAAGAGGGTGATTATCTTAAAGTACTATTTATTAAAAAAGTTAAATAAGGGAGTAGAGTATGCCAGATTCTTTATCCTCTAAAATTGCTATTGTTGGTGCTGGTCCTGCCGGTTTAATGGCAGCACAAGTCTTGTCCGATGCAGGCTATGCACCGATAGTATTTGACGCGATGCCCTCTGCAGCACGAAAGTTTTTAAGGGCAGGACGTGGAGGTTTAAACTTAACACATGCCCAAGAGTTTACTCTTTTTTCAAGCCGTTATTTTGAAGCTCAGGTTTTTCTACAACCTGCACTAAAAACTTTTAGTCCTACTGATATGCGCTTATGGGCACAGAATCTTGGTTTTGAAACCTTTGTTGGCTCCTCTGGAAAAGTCTATCCTTTGAATAAAAAAGCAGGACCACTGCTGCGAGCTTGGTTACGTCAACTCAAAGCTAATAACACCCAGTTCAAAATGAAACATAACTTAGTCGCTTGGTCAGATGGTGTTTGGCAATTCCAAACACCTGATGGTCTCAAAAACTACTCATTTGACGCAGTAATTTTAGCTTTAGGCGGTGCCTCTTGGCCACAACTTGGCTCAACTGGTAATTGGACAACAATATTAGAAGAAAAAAAGCTAAGTATAAGTCCATTTAAACCAGCTAACATGGGTTTCAATGTGAATTGGACTAAACTATTTAAAGAGAAGTTTTCTGGTACCCCTCTAAAGAATGTAACACTCAGTTTTACAGATACTCATGGTAATATTCACTCACAATTAGGTGAATTTTTAATAAGCGAATATGGCGTCGAAGGAAGTTTAATCTACACCTATTCTAAGTACCTAAGAGAACAGATAGAAGAAGAATCTCCATTTACAGTTTATATAGACCTCTTTCCCCATCGTAGTGAGAGTAAACTCATACAAGAGTTAAGTGCTCCAAGAGGAAAACTGAGTTTAAGTGCTTTTTGGAAACGTATAGGCTTAACAGGTGTTAGGGCCTCTTTATTAAGAGAAGTTATAGCAAAAGAGTTACTGAGTGATACTTCATTGCTTGCAAAAACCCTTAAAAATTTTCCCTTAACATTAGAGTCTTATCGACCAATTGAAGAGGCGATTAGTACAGCTGGCGGCTTAGAGTTTAAAAATTTAGACAACAACCTAATGCTTAAAGATTTTCCCGGAGTTTTTTGTGTCGGCGAGATGTTGGACTGGGAAGCACCTACTGGAGGTTATTTGCTTACAGGTGTAATGGGGCAAGGTAAACAAGCAGCAGAAGCTCTTTTAAAGTTTTACAAACACTCACAAACTAACACTATACTTTAGTTATAATCATATATAATATGAAATAAAGGAATTACAATGCAAAACCTATACGAGATACAAAGTTATTCAACAGCCTCAAGTGTAGCAATTGCCAATTTTGCTGCTTTAACAGGTTTAAGTTTTATTATTGGAGTTTTTGCAATTGGTGGGGGTATTGGGTTTTTATTTATTCTGAGTTGGGTCATTATGGCAGCAATTCAAAGTTACTATATTTTTATAGCAAATAAAAGTTATAAAATTGATTTGGAAACACAAACAATTACTGTCCCAAAAAGTGGCTTTGGACAAACGAGTTCAGGGTCATTTAGTATTGATTATTATTGGAACCTTTTAAAAAAACAAACAATTAGTATTAATGACATTGAAGATGTTATTATTGATACAAAACGATTTGAAAGTACCAACAAAGAAAATAATCACGATAAGCAACTCAATGTAGTCTATCAGTTAAAAATAATTGGTAGTTTTGGAAGTTCATTTTTCAAGTTTAAAAGTAGAGAGAAACGTAATGAGATTAGTGACGCCATCTGCCAAGCTGTCAAAGAGGTCACAGGTAAAGAACTCTCTTGTAAAGATGATTATAAATCTGGGCGTGTAGATAAAACTTTAAACAGTATACTAAACAATTTTTAAAAGAGAAATCAAAAGAGATTATGCTTTTTTCTTCTCTTTTTGAAGGCGCTTGTACTCTTTTTCAAATTTCTTTCTACGAGAGTAAGAGAGTTTATCTATAAATAAGATACCTTCCAAGTGATCCATCTCATGTTGGATTGCTATACTTAACAAACCATCTGCTGTTAAAGTTTTTGTATTTCCATCTCTATCTTGATAATTCACACTAACAACTTCATCTCTTACAACATCTTCATAAAAATTTGGAACACTTAAACAGCCCTCTTGATATACAGACTCCCCACTTCTACTAATAATCACTGGGTTTATCATCTCAATGAGGTTCTCTTTTGGTTGCTCACCATCCTCGTTTGGAATATTTAATATAAGTGCTTGTAAAGCATGAGCCACTTGAATAGCAGCCAATCCAATCCCGTTTGTTTCAATCATCAAAGGATACATAGAATCGAGTAATTCATGTAAATCTGCATCAAACTTTTCTACTTTTTTTGATTTTTCTTTTAACTTTTTATCTGGGTATTCAACTATTTGTAATTTCATAATTTTCTCTAGTTTGTTATCTTAGTGAGACTGCAAAATCTGAATTTGGATCTTTATATGACTTCTCTAAACCATCGAGAGCACTTACTATAATCTCCTCTACTGAATAAGAAGCATTAATATCTGTAATCCCTATGGCTATTTTTAACTGTATCTCTTTATCAGACAAAAAGAAATTTGAACTCGAAACAAGTTCACACAATCTTTGACTTGTCCGTTTTGCATTCTCTATATCTGTATGTTTTAAAAGCATGGAAAATCTACCATGTGAATAATGTGCTACTATGTCGCTTCTTCGAGAAGTTTTTAAAAGTAGTCTTGCAATGGTTCTAGTCATAAGAAAGATCGCTTTTTCATTTTCAACGCTATCTCTTAATTCACGTGAAAGTTCTATAAGAATTAAAGAGCTTTTATGGCTAAACTTATTGATAAGGTTTATCTCTTTATCTATTTTTGCCATCAAATAACGTTTGTTATATACACCATACTTGTTATCAAAAATCGTTTCATTTTCTATTCCCTTGACTATGTTTGCAGTATCATCATACATAGTTTTGAGTTGAGAACTTTGTTTTTTAAGGATTCCATTAAGTTTAGTTACATCTGATTCTAATGAAGATAATATTCCAAGGGTTTCTCTAATTTCAGGGTGTTCATTAAGCTCTTGTTTTCTTTTTTCTAGAATTTTTGTCATTAAGATCATATTTTTATACAGATTAGCTGTAACACTTAATATGCTTTTAACTGAAGAAAATCCCTGTTTGAGACTTTGTTCAAGTAAAATTGTATTTTCATCGTCATTGCTCTCTTCTAACTCTAACATTGACACAATTTGTTTGCGCATATTTTCGCTTTTGTCATCTAAGAGTCTGTCAAAATAGAGGGAAAAGTTATTTGGTGTTGGTTGAAGATTATCAGCAATTAAGGCACGAAGTACCTCTTTTGCATATATCTCTAAATCACTTGCAGTAGCATCCATATCAAGAGCTTTTAATGTAGAATTAATTGCGTTGCTTCTTGACATGATCTTCCTTATTCTTTATCGTTTTTGACTAAAACTTCGTCAATCATACCATATTCTTGAGCTTCTGCAGCACTCATAAAGTTATCGCGGTCAGTGTCTTTTTCTACTCTTTTCACACTTTGACCTGTGTTTTCAGCCAAAATAGCATTTAACTCTTTTTTCATACGAAGAATCTCTTCTGCTTGAATCTGAATATCTGTTGCTTGACCTTGTGCCCCACCTAAAGGTTGGTGTATCATTATTCTAGCATGAGGAAGAGCATAACGCTTTCCTTTTTCACCAGATGAAAGTAAAAATGCACCCATAGAAGCTGCTTGACCGATACATATAGTAGCAACATTAGGACGAATATAGTTCATCGTATCAAAAATAGCCATCCCTGCAGTTACAACTCCCCCTGGAGAGTTGATATAAAAATAGATATCTTTTTCAGGGTCTTCAGCTTCAAGAAAAAGAAACTGAGCAACTATAGTAGAAGCAACCTGGTCGTTTACCTCTCCACTAAGCATTACAATTCTATCTTTTAAAAGACGTGAGTAGATATCATAAGAACGCTCACCACGTCCTGTTTTCTCTACTACGTAAGGAATATAACTCATAAACTTACGCTTCTAACTTTTTATTTAAAAGTCCAGATAGAACTCTATCTTCTACCATTGACATTTGAATTGCTGGAATATATCCCGCACTTTTATACTGTTCAAAAGCTTTTTGTGGATCTTGACCCATTTGCATAGCTTCGTAGTAAATAGTTTGCATAACTTCTTGCTCTGCTACTTTTACATCTTCAGCTTGCGCTAAAGAATCGATGATAAATGTAGCTCTTACACTTTTCTCTGCATCTTCACGGAAAGTTTCACGAAGTTCAGTCAATTTATCTGCATTTTCACGCAGCTCTTTAATCTCATCTTCACTCATCTCACCAGCTTTTCTGTTAAGTGCCATATCAATCTCTTGATCAAGAACGAAATCTGGTAAATCAAACTTTAAGTTCTCTACGAAAGTCTCTAAAAGAGCTGGTTTTAATTCATCATTATAAAGTTTTGCTAATTGCTCACTCTCAATCTGTTTTTTCACTTCAGCTTTTAAAGTTTCTAAAGTAGCATCTTCTTCACCAGGAAGCATTTTTTTCGCTAACTCATCATTGATTTCAACATCATCTTTCACTTTAATCTGGTTCACTTTTACTTTGAACTCTGCATCTTTTCCAGCTAACTCTTTTCCACCATAGTTTTCAGGGAAAGTAACTTTGATAGTTGCTTCATCATCACGTTTCATACCAATTACTTGATCTTCAAAACCTGGAATAAACTGACCTGAACCAAGTGTTAATGAAAAGTTTTCAGCCTTTCCACCCTCAAATGGCTCACCATCAACAAAACCTTCAAAGTCGATAACAGCAACATCACCCTCTTTCATTTTACGATTACGTTTAATATCCACAAGTGGAGCTTGAGCTTCTGCTAAATCTTTAATTCTAGCATCTACATCTTCATCGCTTACAGCTGGTTTTTCAAAATCTTTTACAAGTGAAGCATAGTCACCTAATTCAATATTAGGACGCATTGCAATTTTAACTGTCACTTCAATTTTATCATCACTTTTGTCAAATTGAGAGATGTTTGGCTCACCAATCATAGACTCATTTGAGATACCCATTTCATCTAAACCTGTTGATAAAACAGTACGTAGTGCTTCCGCTTCAGCATCTTGAACTAAACGCTCACCATATTGTTTTTTGATAATTGCAACAGGCACTTTACCTTTTCTAAAACCTTGAACATTAGCAGTTTTCGCTAAGCTTTTAGCTAATTTTTCAATATTTGCATTTACAACATCCGTAGGGATAGTTGCTTTAATCTCAGCGTTTGCACCGTTGATTTTGTTTGATTTGATTTCCATCAATTTCCTTTTAGTAAATGTTTGTCTTTAGTTATAGAACTATTATTTTCGGCAATAATATCTAAAAAGCGCTTTTATTTAGCTTTTATTTAGCCATATAATATCTAAGTTTTGGTGGAAAAATTTATAAATAAATCGTTGCTTGATTGATGTGTAAGTAAAAAAATTCCTATTCTACAAAGAATAGAAACTTTTCAAATTGTTACTCTTTACAGAGTTTTGGTTTGAAGTTTAATATCAATAACCATACAACAGCCACGTCTATCATCACATCAGCGAAATTAAACACTGCAAAACCTTCCTGCCCAAAAATAGGGTATGGCCAAGCATGCCAATAAAACATATCAACTACACCACCATGAACAAATCTATCATAAATGTTAGAAAATGCTCCACCAAGCAGTAGCCCTGCTGGGAAAGCGTAGCAAACCTCTTTTAAGTAAAAAATGTAACCCATCACACCAAGAACGAGTAAGAGTTGAATATACTTAAGCCACTCTTCTAAGAATGCAAACATAGAAAATGCAACACCTTTGTTATATACTAAGATGAAGTCCATATAATCTGTGTAGTATCGAAAACCATCAACAAAAAGCATCTTAATATTTTGATCTATTATAAATATTCCTACAAGTGTAAAAAGAAGTATTACACTTAATTTTAAAAAACGATTAGGCATTTAAAGCTTTTTCAAAAAATTCTACTAAGGTAACCATGTTTTTCTTCATTAATTTTCCATCTTTTGCTTCAAGTAAAATTCTCAATTTATTCTCTGTCCCTGAATAACGAATAAGGTGACGTATATGCTTTTGGTCTAAATCAGCTAAAATTTCAGTTAAACCCTCAATCTGCTCAAGTGGTTTTTTTACCTTTACTTTAATATTCACAAGTTTCTGAGGATAAAGTTTAAAAGGACGAAGTGCTTCAGAAGCTTTTTTCTTTTTGTTGAGAATTAACGCTAAAACTTGCAGGGCAGAAACAAGACCATCTCCAGTTTTTGCAAAATCATGAACAATCACATGTCCACTTTGCTCTCCACCAAAATTTATACCTTCTCTGTCCATAATCTCCAGAACATATTTATCACCTACGTTTGAGCGATAAAGTTTTAAACCTTCCTCTTGTAAATAATCTTCTAAACCCTGATTACTCATCACGGTTGCAACGATACCATCACCCTTTAAAACACCTCTATTGCGCATATCAACACCAAGTGCCCCTAAAAGTTGGTCACCATCAACTATGACGCCATTCTCATCCACAACTACAAGTCTATCAGCATCTCCATCAAGTGCTATACCGATATCTGCTCTAAACTTTTTAACACTCTCGCATAGATCATTTGTATAGAGTGCTCCACACGCCTCGTTAATATTGTAACCATTTGGTTTGTTATGAAGTACTATTACATCAGCACCAAGTTCTTCTAGAACAGTTGGACCAACTTTATATCCGGCTCCATTTGCAGTATCTAGAACAATTCTCATCCCATGAAGTGAAAGATCTCTTGGAAAAGAGTTTTTGAGTTGAATTATATAGCGACCAATAACATCATCAATACGTTTAGCCTTTCCTATCTCTTTTGCAGTTACCTGACCATATTGTATTGCTTCAGGATCGTTACATATATCTTCAATTTTTCTTTCTACCTCTTCAGAGAGTTTATTTCCATGTCCATCAAAGAATTTAATTCCATTATCTTCAAAAGAGTTATGTGAAGCTGAAATCATTATCCCTGCATCACATCTCATATTTTCTGTAATAAATGCAATAGCAGGAGTTGGCATTGGGCCTATTTGAATAACATCGTAACCAATTGCAGTAAGTCCTGCTACGATTGCATTTTCTATCATGTAACCACTAATACGTGTATCTTTACCAACTAAGATTCTTTTATTTGTTGCATTTTCTTTAAAATATATACCTGCAGCCATAGCCACTTTCATTGCTAAACCTGCAGTCAAAAAAGAGCCTGCTTCACCTCTGACGCCATCAGTACCAAATAATTTCATAGTTAATATCCATTTTTTTAAGTGATGTATTTTAACATAATTATATTCTAATAGTGAAATTTATGAATTTTACGTAATATTTAACTTAACTTTAATTATCTTTAAGCTATTATTGCGCACTTAAATTCCAAAAAGGACTCAAAAAATGGCAAATCACAAGTCATCTATTAAGAGAATTCGTCAAACGATCGTTCGTACAGAGCGTAACCGTTTTTATAGAACTCGTCTTAAAAACATAGTTAAAGATGTTAACTCAGCAGTAGAAGCTGGTAACAAAGAAGAAGCACAAGCAGCATTTAAAATTGCAAACAGACAAATTCACAAATTTGTAAGCAAAGGTGTTCTTAAAAAAGAAACTGCATCTAGAAAAGTAAGCCGTCTACACAAATCTGTAAACGCTATATAAGGTAAGCTACATATGCTAGCAGATAAACTCACACCGTTTATCAACCGCTATAATGAACTTAGCGATCTGCTAAGTTCACCTGACATCACTTCTGACATCAAACGGATGACAGACCTCTCAAGAGAACAATCAAATCTTTTACCAATCGTTGAAAAAGCTAAAGAGTATCAAACTCTTATTCAAGATATTAAAGATACAAAAGAGATGCTAAGTGACTCTGAAATGGGTGATATGGCAAAAGAGGAGCTAAAAGAGCTTGAACCTCAAAAGCCATTACTCGAAGAAGAGATTAAAATGCTTCTTCTTCCAAAAGATCCAAATGATGATAGAAATATCATCGTAGAGCTACGTGCTGGAGCTGGTGGAGATGAAGCTGCAATCTTTGTTGGTGATCTATTTGATGCATACACACGCTATGCAGAACTTCGCAATTGGAAGATAGAGCTTATAAGTACCTCTCCTTCTGACGCAGGTGGATATAAAGAGGTTACTGCACTTATCAAAGGTGAACAGGTATATAGTAGATTGAAATACGAAGGCGGAACTCATAGAGTTCAGCGTGTTCCAGCGACAGAGTCACAGGGACGTGTCCATACATCAGCAATAACAGTAGCAGTGATGCCTGAAGTTGATGATGTTGAAGTTCAAATCAATGAAAACGACCTAAAAATAGACGTTATGCGTTCATCTGGTTGTGGTGGCCAATCTGTAAATACTACAGATTCGGCTGTTAGGATTACTCACTTACCAACTGGTTTAGTAGTAACTAATCAAGATCAAAAGTCACAACATAAAAACAGAGAAAAAGCGATGAAAGTACTTAAAGCAAGACTTTATGAACTTGAGATGCGAGAACAACAATCTGAAAATGCAGCAGAGCGTGCGGCACAGGTTGGAACTGGAGATAGATCTGGGCGTATCCGTACATATAACTACCCTCAAAACCGTATGAGCGATCACAGAATCAATCTTACACTTTACCGCTTAAATGAGATAATGAATGGTGGACTTCTTGATGAAGTTGTAGAACCACTTATTGCAGACCATCAAGCAAAAATAGTTGAAGCTGCTGGACTTTAAAAAAGTCTAGTAGTACAACTACCCCTGTAAAATTATTTTCATATCCTCTTATCATACAACTTTTATAACAAGTGTTTAGCTATCTTGTTTAAAAAATAATCACTTTTCTGTATAAGTTTTTTACACTAAAAGTTATAATACTTAAAAATTATAATCAAAAGGTAAAAAATGGAAAGTTTTTCAGATGTCCAATATATATTAACAAGCTTTTTAATGTTATTTGCAGGAGCCCTTGTTATGTGGATGGCAGCAGGTTTTGCTATGCTTGAGGCTGGTCTTACTAGAACAAAAAATGGTGTAGTCATTTTATTAAAAAATATTCTTCTTTACGCAATAGCTTCGATAATGTTTTATTTCATAGGATATAATTTAATGTATGGAGGGGATGGTGCCTTTATAGGTGACATAGCTTTTGCCTTAGATGGTATAGCCTATGATGACCATTCTATCATGGCTGATTTCTTTTTTCAGGTCGTTTTTGTGGCAACTGCTGCTTCAGTTATCTCTGGGGTTGTAGCCGAAAGAATAAAAATTTGGTCTTTTATGATTTTTGTTACTATTTTAACTGCTTTTATTTACCCAATTCAAGGTCATTGGTCTTGGGGTGGTTCAACCCTTGGTGGATTTATGGAAGGCTTTAGTGACTTTGCAGGCTCTAGTATTGTACACTCTGTTGGCGGATGGGCTGCTTTAGCTGGTGTCTTACTTCTAGGAGCCCGTTCAGGTAAATATACTAAAAATGGTGCTATCAAACCTATACCAGGTTCATCTTTACCTCTTGCCACTTTGGGAACATTTATCTTATGGCTAGGATGGTTTGGCTTTAATGGTGGTTCAGTTCTTGCGATGGGCACTAAGGATGATGTAGACTCCATTGCAGGAGTTTTCGCAGCTACAAATATCGCAGCCTCTTTTGGCGCCATTACTGCTGCAATAGTAACTCAGTTTTTATATAAAAAAGTTGATTTAACCATGGTTTTAAATGGAGCCTTAGCTGGTTTGGTCGCAGTAACAGCTGGACCAGATCTTGGTATGTTAGCAGCTAGTATTGATGGATTAGTAGCTGGAGTTTTAGTAGTTTTTTCTGTAAGCTTTTTTGATAAAATTCAAATTGATGATCCAGTTGGTGCTCTATCTGTACACTTAGTTAATGGTATTTGGGGTACTTTAGCAGTTGCTATATGGAATCCAGAAGTCACATTTTTGATGCAACTTAAAGGTATAGTTGCGATTGGTCTATTTACATTTATCTCTTCGTTTATTGTATGGTATATACTTAAAATTACTGTTGGTATCCGTGTTACTATGGAGCATGAAGAGGATGGTGTCGACTTACATGAAACAGGTTTAGAAGCCTACCCTGAATTTTCTAGAAACAGTTAGAATAGGTTAAGAAGATGTCTAAAAAAGATGATTATATCGAGCAAGCTCGACAAGCTCGCATAGAACATAAAAAATGGGTTAATCAAGTACGTCTAATAGTTTCTGGTTTAGAAAAAAATAGAGACGCCATTGTTCTTAACCCTTCTGAATCACACTTTGGAACTTGGCTTTATTCAAAAGCTACTGTCTACTCAATATCAAACAGCAAGCTTGTACTTTCTGAAATAGAGCATTTGTTTGATGAATGCTATAAAGAGTATCATAAAATATATACACTACTATTTAAAGAAAATAATAATGGATTTTTGAAATCTTTTTTTGGAGTAGAAAAGGTTTCTCAATCTGATTATAAAATTGCTGAACAACATTATGAAATACTTTTAGAAAAATCAGATAAACTATTTAATAAACTTAGAGTATTTGAGAATCAACTCACAGCAACAAGTTTTGAAAAATTTGATCGTGAGCTACAAGATGAAGCTATTGTAAAAGAAAAAGCTGTTCAAACTCCAAAACAAAAGGAACAAAGATATTATAGAGGTAGCTTAATCGAAGATTAAACTATTCCCAATCAACTACAAACGTTCTTTTTACTTGACCTTTAAAAGTGATTGTTCTCTCATTTACACCTAAATAAAGTGTCTCTCCACTTGTAGGATAAACTTCTATATTGTTTTCTATTTTTTGTTCCATTAAAGCTCTATAAAAACAAGCTGCCATACCAGTTCCACAAGCAAGTGTTTCATCTTCAACACCACGCTCATAAGTTCTAACTTTCAAGTTTTCACCATCTAAACAACATATATTTACATTTGCATTATATTTATAACGCAATTCTCTTGCTTCTTGCAAATCAAAAGTATCTACATCAGCTTTTAAACACACTAAGTGAGGGACACCTGTATTAATTAACCACCAACTCTTAGAGTTCTCTACTATCTCTTTATCTATAATAATAGGAGCTGTGAGTTCACTCTTCACCATTCCTGATTTTTGAGAATTATCTTCAATCTCTGCATTAATAACACCAGCACCTGTAAGAAAACTCATCTTTAAACTAGCTAAAGAATTGTTGTATGCATAATGTGCTGCAGCACGCGAGCCGTTTCCACACATATCTGCATGGCTTCCATCCGCATTGTAAAACTCCCATTCAAAATCTAAACTTTCATGAGGAACCAGTACAATTAAGCCATCTGCACCAATCCCATTTTGACGGTGACAAAGTTCTTTTGCAAGTTCACTTCTGTTCTCTTTTTTATTAGAATGAAATATTACAAAATCATTTCCACTTGCACTATATTTTTCAATTTTCATAAATACTTCTTCTTAATTTTTTCGACAAAATCTTCCACTTCTTGTTGAAGATGTTTTAAATTCTTTGAATTGTCAATCACCCACGTAGCTCTAGATTTTTTCTCCTCTATAGGCATTTGAGAAGCTATTCTATTTAAGGACTCCTCTTTTGAATAGTTATTTCTTTTCATAAAACGATCTAATTGCGTTTCAGATGGAGTATAAACAACTACACTGTCTTGAATATCATATGCACCATTTTCGAAAAATAAAGGAATGTCTATAAGGTAAGGAAATTTAAAACCGTCTTGCTTAATACTTCGTTTTTCTATCTCATCACGAATTTTAGGGTGCAGATACTCTTCAAGAATTTTTTTCTTTTGAGGATTTGAGAATACTAAAGTACCAAGTTTTGCTCTATCGACCTTAGTGCCCCTTAGATACTCCTCCCCAAAAGTTTCAGCAACCCATGCGGATGAAGCATCTAAAATCTCATGTGAAATAGTATCAGCATCTATTACACGCATACCATTTAATGACATAAGAGAGGCTACTGTACTTTTTCCAGTAGCAATACCGCCGGTTAAAGCAATAGCATATTCAAAAGCCATTAGTTTCTAATTACACCTAAATATTCTTTACGAATGTAAGTTGGCATAGCAAATGATGCCACATGAACATCACAATTGTAGTAATTTAAATCATCTAACATATCTGATCTTTGTAAAATCAAATCTGCTGTTGGATGGTACTCTTTAGAAGCTAAGAGAGCAGTTGAACCATTACCTAAATTATAAGGCATAATCACTTTGAAGTAATTTGACAAAATACCCATTAAAATTTTATTTGATTGTGTATCTTCTAATGAATCATGAACAATACTTAATTGACCATCTTCTTTAAGAATACGAGAAATATGTGCAACTACTGCTGCATCACCTTTCATTTCAGATATTACAACATCAACGCTAGCATCAGCAACATTACGTAAGTCATCAAGATTACACCCGATTACACTTGAACCAATATCTCTATGTTTTTGCATCTCAGCACTTAATAAATCAGCATTATCACTAATAATTAATACACTCTCAGGTACCTTATTTGTACATACTGGTACATGTACCATCATCTCTGGGTAAATAAATTCTTTCATATTTAAAGTTTCCTAATGTTTATTTGAAATGGATTTTAGCATATTTGCCTTTATATGTTTTAAAAAGCTTAAAACTTACATATATTTAAGCCTTACTTGATATTTAAATGGACACTTATAAAAAAGATGGTTATAATCACACACTTTTATTTTGAAGGAAATACAATGAATGTAAATAAAATCAGATCATTTTGTAGAGTAGTACGTATTACTGTTGGTTTGGCATTAATTCTTACAGGTATAATACAATTAGGTGCTATGGAACACGCGGCATGGTTTTTCCTAGGTGTAATTCCATTAGTTGCCGGCTTAATTAACTTTTGTCCATTATGTATCATTACAAAAAAGTGTGATATATAATTTATGTACTTTTTCTTTTCTCGTGCTAAGCACGAGAATCTTCTATAACTCCTTCTCTTAACACTTTTCTAAACTCACATAAGATATAATTCCTTACTTAAAAAATGGAGTTCTATATGAGCCAAATTAGCTACAAAGATGCTGGCGTAGATATTGATGCTGGTAACAGTTTCGTTGAAAATATTAAACCTCTTGTAAAGAGTACTAAAATACCAGGTGTAATGGGTGGAATAGGTTCTTTTGCAGGTGCGTTTGAATTACCAAAAGGTTTTAATGAACCTGTAATGCTTGCAGCAACTGATGGTGTTGGTACTAAACTTAAACTTGCCATAGACAGCGGTATTCATAATACTGTAGGGATTGACTTGGTTGCTATGTGTGTAAATGACCTACTATGTAACTTCGGAACTCCATCTTTCTTCTTAGACTATTATGCAACTGGTAAACTTGACGTTAATGTTGCTACAAATGTAGTTGCTGGTATCGCTGAGGGTTGTATTCGCTCAGAGTGTGCTCTTATTGGTGGAGAGACTGCTGAGATGCCTGGAATGTACTCTGAAGATGATTATGATTTAGCAGGTTTTGCTGTTGGTGTAGCTGAGAAAAGTGAAATGGATAGAGTTTCTTTAGTAAAGGCTGGTCATAAACTTATTGCATTACCAAGTTCTGGACTTCATTCAAATGGTTTTTCACTTGCTCGTAAAGTTCTTTTTGAAAAAATGGGTAAAAAATTTGAAGATGATTTTAATGGAAAACCATTAATAGAAACTCTTCTTGAGCCTACAAATATTTATGTAAAAACTTTCAAAAAACTTCGTAATGAAATTGTGGCAATGGCCCATATTACAGGTGGTGGAATAGTTGAGAATCTACCTCGCGTTCTTCCTGAAAACTTAATGGCTGAAGTGCAACAAGACACCATTAAAGTTTTACCAATATTTGAGCTCATGGCTGAGCATGTAGATCGTGATGAGATGTTTAGAGCTTTTAATATGGGTGTTGGTATGATACTTGTAGTTGAAGAAGCAAACGTAGATAAAGTTTTAGCTGAGGCTGAAGGCTCATACCTTATAGGTGAG
>Ga0193965_1000058_pt1 | contig 42745 bp, 34 predicted proteins | sample FB_8_MG_FD_140330 | JGI IMG/M metagenome (GOLD analysis project Ga0193965, IMG submission 140330) | Microbial mat bacterial communities from the Broadkill River, Lewes, Delaware, United States - FB_8_MG | ecosystem: Environmental > Aquatic > Freshwater > River > Microbial mats | place: USA... | reverse complement strand
AGAAATAAAAGCTCAGACGCCATTAGATACAAAAGCTACTAAGGAAGATATTAAAACAGAGCTTCCAAAAGCAGAGCTAAAAACTGATACAAAAACAGAGAATAAAACAGAACTAAAAGCTCAGACGCCATTAGATGCAAAATTTGTGAAAGAAGACATTAAAACAGAGCTTCCAAAAGCTGATATAAAAACAGAGAATAAAACAGAACTAAAAGCTCAGACGCCATTAGATACAAAATCTGTGAAAGAAGATATTAAAACAGAGCTTCCAAAAGCAGAGCTAAAAACTGATACAAAAACAGAGCTAAAAGCTCAGACGCCATTAGATACAAAAGCTGTGAAAGAAGATATTAAAACAGATTTAAAACAAGAGACTAAAGCAACACAGTTTGAGAAGCAAGTTACACAACAAACAAATGAACTCAAAACAACCCCTATGGCTAAAGCACAAACAAACTTTGAGTATTCCACACAAGAGATAATTAGTAAAAGACAGATAAAGACAGACGATAAAACACCAAAATCAAGAGCTAATGAAACTTTACAGTCGCTACTTCGTGGGGAAAAACCATCTCAAATCAATCCATCTTTTACAGCAGATTTTTCAGTAGAAACTGCAAGGGTAATAGCACCATCTGCAACAACTGAAGTGACAAAAAACTTAGAAAGTTTACTACACGGTGATAAAACAGAGACAAACACTAACTCAAAAATAGATGGACTTAATGTCAATAAAGCAGATAGTTTTGAAGTAAAACTCAATGAAGCAAAACAGATGATTAAGTACATCTCCCAAGATGTAAAAACTGCTATAGAGGATTATAAATCACCATTTACAAGAATTAAACTGCAACTCAATCCACAAAAACTTGGTCAAGTTGACTTGACTGTTGTCCAACGTGGTCAAAATTTACATGTAAATATCAGCTCTAATAACGCTGCAATTAATACGTTGGCTTTAAATGCTAATGAGTTACGAACACAGTTAAATAACAATGGAATAAATAATGCTACATTAAATTTTAATAATCAACCTCAAGGTGATGGTTCAAGTTCTGGGCAACAAAGACAGAACGAAAGAGAAGCGCATCAAGCGTATAACTATTACGAGAGTGAAGAAGAGAATGAAGAGATTTTAGATTCTTTAGAAATAATAGTACCAAGTTACGTCTAGCAAGAGAACTCTTGCCTTTAGTGGTCACAGCGGCCTTAGCGAAGTAAAAGGGACTTTCTTCCTTTTGCGGACTAAACAATGAAGGAAATCCTTCATTTTATGCAATAAAATTAAGGAGCTTATTATGGCTATCACATCAACAGGCTTAAATGCTGCAACAAATGTAGACTATACAGAGACAACAGCAGTAAAAGATAAAAGTATTTTAGGAAAAGATGATTTTATGCAACTTCTCTTAGTAGAACTTCAAAATCAAGATCCAACTGAACCAATGGATAGTGATAAGATCTTAACACAAACTTCACAACTTGCAGGTTTAGAATCAACTGAGAATACAAATAAGGCTTTATCTGATTTAGCTGCTGCATTAGGTACATCACAACAATTCTCAACTATTGGAGCGATTGGTAAAACTGCAGATCTTGGAAGTAACGCTATTGCTCATGATGAGGGTAGTTCAAGTCTATTTGAAGTCTATTTCCCACAAGATGTTGCAAGTGGAAATATAGAGATTACAGATAGTGAAGGAAACATCATAAGTACAATTAGCCTAGAAGAGAGTGAAGCAGGTGTATACCAGTTTGATTGGGATGGTGAATTAACGAGTGGTGAAGCAGCAACAAGTGGCTTGTATTATGTTTCAGCAAGTTATAAAAATGCTAATGGAGATGATCTCACAACTAGAATGGGGGCATATCCAATTGAATCAGTGAGATTTGAAGATGGTGAGGCATTAGTGAAAGTTGGTTCAAATTATGTAGCACTTGAAAATGTGGTAGAGATCTACTAAAAGGCTTTATTATGATGACACAAGCATTTTATACTGGTATAAGTGGACTCAAAAGTAGCTCAACAGGTATAGATGTAATATCTGACAACATCGCAAATGTAAGTACTGTAGGGTATAGAGGCTATGATGTAGAGTTTGCTTCTCTTTATAACAAAGCTCTAAATACTACGGCTTTAGATAGTGCGCAAAACAGCATAGGTATTGGAACATACGCAAATGCTATTAGTATGAATGAGACAGAGGGGACTCTGTTATTAACTGAAAAAAGTACAGACCTTGCTATCAATGGGGATGGTTGGTTTGGTATTGAAAAAGGTGGTGAGACACTTTTTACTAGAGCTGGTGACTTCACTTTTAATGCAAACAGTGACCTTGTAACATCTGATGGAGGTTATGTACTTGGGACTATGGGCCAAAACATAAATGACAATGTACTTACTGGTGTAATTAATTCTGTAGAACTAGGGAGTGTAGAAACCCAGGAAAAATTACAATTTCCAAGTACACTTTATTATCCACCAGAACCGACTACGTCAGCTAATTTTTTCGGTAATCTTGGTATCTCTGATGCAACTCGAAAAATTAGTACCTCTGTTATCGATTCACAAAGTAATAGAAATGAATTAAATCTTACTTTTACAAAGTCAGAGCAACAAAATGAAACCGGAATAAGATGGGATGTTGAAGCAACAACTGTCAGTTTAGATGGTGAAACTGTTTATGATACACAGTATGGTGTTGTAGAGTTTGATGAAAGAGGCGCCTTAGTGACAAGTAGTTTAACCACTATAGATAATAACGGATCAAATGTTAGTATAGACTTAGGAGAAGAGTTCTCGGGTGTTATTGCAACAGACTCTATGGCTATAAGTGGTTCAAGCTCTTCAAATGGAGTTTTAGGGGGAGATTTGGTAGGCTACTCTATCAACCTAAACTCTGAAGTGGTTGCGACATTTACAAATGGGGTACAAAGTAGTGTAGGTAAAATTGCAGTGTACCATTTTCAAAACAATCAAGGTCTTGAGCGAATTAATGGAAGTCAGTTTAAAGAGACTTCAAATAGTGGTAATGCTATTTTTTACAAAGATATAAACGGAAACAATGTTTTAGGTGCTACAGTTGTTAGTAATACTCTTGAAAATTCAAACTACGATATCACCGCTGGATTAACTGACCTTATAATCTTACAAAGAACTTACGATGCTAATTCAAAATCTATCTCAACAGCAAACGAGATGATGCAAAAAGCATTAAATATGGATGCATAAAAAACTGGAACACTAAGTGCTATATCTCTTTTAACTAAATAAATTTGTCTTCTAAAGATAAACTATGAAAAGGATTTAAGATGTTAAAGTCACTTTTTGCCGGTGTATCCGGATTAAAATCACACCAAATTGCTATGGATGTGGAATCAAATAATATTGCCAATGTAAATACTACGGGCTATAAATACTCACGTGCAAACTTTTCAGATCTCTTAGCACAAACAAGATCAATTGCAACAGCACCTGAAGGTTCACTTGGTGGACAAAATGCTGTTCAGGTTGGTCTAGGGTCAAATGTCACTTCCATGACAAGAATATTTTCTCAAGGTTCTGTCCAAAACACTGACAAAAATACCGACGTTGCGATTCAGGGAGATGGTTTTTTTATAGTTTCCCCAGATGGTGGTGACACATACAAATATACCAGAGCAGGGGATTTTAAATTTGATGCAAATGGAAATTTTGTTGATCCTTCAGGTTATATCACTCAGGGTTGGTTACGTGATGATGAAACAGGAGAGGTAGATACATCTGCGCCTATTACAGACATAAATATACCACCAGGATTAACAACGCCAGCAAATGCAACAGCAGAGGTTGTTTTAAAAGCCAATCTAAACTCTGGAGCAAATGTTGAAAGTTTTTCTCCTGCCTATGAAGTGAAAAGTACATCTACAGGATCAGCAATAGATGAAAATGGAAGAGAGATAAATTCTGGTGATTTAGGTGTAATGTATAATGAACTAGGAGAAGCTTTTGCTTTGCAAGAATCACAAGGTGTTTGGGCATCATTTAAAAGTGCTACACTTGGACCTGGTGTAGCAGTTGCTGCGGGAGCAGTTCCCTTAGATGTATCATTTGTGATAGATGATGGTTCTACTGTTAATATTACTGCAGCTGCAGGTGATCCAGCAAATACACCACTCACAAATGCTAACATATTTATGGCGGCAATTAATGCTAAAACCGCTGTTACAGGTGTAGCTGCATCTGTATCTACTTTAGGTGAATTAACATTAACAAACACAAATGGAACGGCTGGTGCTTCACATAATATTAATTTTACAGACAATGCTGGTACAACGGGTATAGCATCTGGTACAGCAATAACAGCATATCAATATCAATACAATTCAACATCTTCAGTAGCTCTGGCAAATTCAGATAAAACATTTACTACTATTGCAGATTTAAGAGCAGCACTTCAAACACAAGCGCGTGCAGATGGTGGTCCTTTGGGTACAAATGCTATTGAAGTTATTGTAAATGAACAGGGTAAACTTGAAATTAGTAATACAGGAACAGGTGCTGAAGATTATTCGATAAATCTTAGAATTACATCTATCAGTACGCCTGATATATCAGAAAATGAAAGATTTACTACAAACATGCTTGCTTTAAATACTGTAATTCCTAATGGTACAGCCGGAAAAGCATATTCACAAAGTTTTAATGCTGCAACACATTCGAGCTCTATAGATGTATTTGATTCTCTAGGTTCAAAACATACACTTAGAATGGAGTTTAGAAAAACTTCATTAGACTCAGAGACTGGTAGTACATGGGATATGAAGATATCTGTTCCATCTCCAGCAACTATTGACACTGTTATACCATATGATGAAAAAACTGGTGAAGTTAAGTTTAATAGTGATGGTTCTCTAGCAGCATACAACCCTCCAAATGTTTCGTTTACAGGTAATAACGGATCGTCACCAAATCAACAAATCGATTTAGAATTTGGTACGGCAAATGCATTTGATGGTATGACAAGTTTTGATTCATCTTCAGCAACTTCTGGTATCAGCCAAGATGGTTATACTGGTGGTGATATTGTTGGTATTAGAATTGATCAATCGGGTGCACTTATTGGTTCGTTTTCAAATGGACGCTCATTTGCTCTAGGACAAATTGGTATGGCTAAGTTTACCAATAATGAGGGTCTTGCAACTGAGGGTGGAAATGTTTATATTCAAACTGCCAATTCAGGAGACCCGATCATTGGTACTGCTGCAACTGCAGGACGTGGATATATTCAAAGTTCTGCTCTTGAAGCATCAAATGTTGACCTTTCATCATCATTAACGCAGCTAATTATTGTACAAAGAGGATATCAAGCAAATGGTAAAACGATTACCACTTCTGATCAGCTCCTTCAAACTCTAATAGGACTAAAAACATAATTTTAGCTTCACTATTTTTGAAGTACTATACTCCTTAAACTTAAGCTTTATAGAGCTTAAGTTTCTTCCTTTAATTACATTACGATATAATTCTTTTTATAAAAAACTCTGCCTTTTTTAAAAGGCTAGCTTTAGTCGTTTTAGCGACATAAGCGAAGTAAAATCAAGGAATTATACGTATGCAATTCTCTGCACCCCTTAAATCAAACTCAAAAAAAATCATGTTATTAGGTTCTGGCGAACTTGGAAAAGAAGTTGCTATTGAAGCACAACGTTTAGGCTTAGAAGTTGTAGCAGTAGATAGATACCAGAATGCCCCAGCACATCATGTTGCTCATCGATCTTATGTTGTAAATATGCAAGATAAAGAGGCTGTTTTAGAGATAATTTATCGTGAAAAACCAGATTATATTTTACCTGAGATTGAAGCTATCTCAATCGATGCTTTATATGCTGCTGAAGATAAGGGTTACAACGTAATCCCAAATGCTGACGCGGTTAATAAAACAATGAACCGTAAAAATATCCGTACATTCGCTGCAGAAGTATTAGAGTTAAAAACTGGTCCTTATGAGTTTGTAACAACTCTGGAGGGTTTACGAGAAGCATCGGCTCGTATGGGCTACCCTTGTGTTGTAAAACCAGTTATGAGCTCATCTGGTCATGGTCAAAGCGTATGTAAAAGTGCTGATGGCGTCGAGGAATCTTGGGAGATGGCAAAAGAGGCTCGCGGTGATGCGAGTGAGTTAATTGTTGAAGCTTTTATCGATTTTGATTATGAGATCACTATGCTAACTGCTCGTAATGGCAAAGAGACAGTTTTTTGTGAGCCTATAGGGCATGAGCAACGTGATGGAGATTATGTATTTTCATGGCAACCGATGCAGATGAGTGAACTTGCAAAACAAAGAGCACAAGATATAGCAAAAAAAATCACTGATGGTCTTGGTGGTCGTGGTTTGTTTGGTGTTGAGCTTTTTGTAAAAGGAGATGAAGTGTATTTTTCAGAAGTTTCTCCTCGTCCGCATGATACAGGAATGGTTACACTCATAACTCAATCACAAAGTGAGTTTGCTCTTCATCTTCGTGCAGTCTTAGGACTTCCTCTTGGGTTTACTTTTTATGGTGATGGTGCATCTGCTGCATTTAAATCAGAGGTTCATAACTACGCTCCAGTAGTGCATGTGGATGAGAGCCTCTTTAGTGAGAACTCTTTTGTAAGAGTGTTCTCTAAGCCAGAAGCACATAAAGGTAGACGACTTGCAGTTGCTTTAGTATATGATGAAGTTGAGTCAGCTCTAGAGCAGGCTCGCGCGCTTATAACAAAAATTCAAGATAATTAAGATGAAAATAGCTCTTTTAGATACACTCACTTTTGGTGAGACGGACTTAAGCGGTTTTAATCAGTTTGGTGATATTGCTATTTTTAAAACTACTTCACCCCAAGAGACACAAGAGAGAATTGCAGAGTGTGACGCCATTGTTACTAACAAGGTTGTTATTACAGCTGAACATATGGACGCAACACCTAGTTTAAAACTTATATGTATAGCAGCTACAGGGATGAATAATGTAGACCTTGAAGCTGCTAAAGAGAGAAACATCGAAGTTAAAAACGTAGCTGGATATTCAACAGACTCTGTAATTCAGCACACTTTTTCTATGCTGTTTTACCTTTTAGGACACTCACGCTATTTTGATGAATCTGTTAAAGATGGAACTTATTCTAAAAGTGCAATTTTTACAGATATTTCTAAACCATTTTTTGAAGTTAAAGGTAAAAAATGGGGAATTATTGGCTTAGGCACTATTGGGCGTGGTGTTGGAAATATTGCTAAGGCTTTTGGTGCTGAAGTATTTTACTACTCAACAAGTGGAGTAAACCGTACAGAAGATTTTCAGAGATTAAACCTTGACGATATGTTAAAAAGTTGTGACATTATCACAATTCATGCGCCATTAAATGAAAAAACAAACAATCTTTTAGATTATGAACAGTTGTTAACTTGTAAAGATGGAGCAGTCATTTTGAACCTAGGACGTGGGGGTATCATCAATGAAGAAGCGGTTGCTCGCATTATTGATGAGAAAAATATCTCTTTTGGTTTAGATGTCTTAAAAAAAGAGCCGATGATAGAAAATCATCCGCTTTTATCTGTTAAAAATAAAGAAAACCTTTATATTACACCTCATATAGCTTGGGCATCTGTTGAAGCTAGAGATACACTGATTAACGCCATTATACAAAATATAATAGATTCAGAATTGGATTAAGATTATGGCAGAGATAGTACTCTTTTTCTCTGCCTTCTTAGCTGCTACAATTTTCCCATTTTCTTCTGAAGTTGCATTTATAACTGCTCTATCAAATGAGATGCCATACCTTAATGCCATGCTCAGTGCCTCAAGCGGTAATATTTTAGCAATCATTGCTAACTATTGGTTTGGGTATTGGCTATATGATAAAACAAAATCAAAGTTACAAAAAAGTAAAAGTGGGAACTGGAGTTTAGAATATGGGCATAAATATGGCTATTTCATACTACTCTTTTCATGGCTTCCTGTCATTGGTGACCCAATAACACTTGTTGCAGGTGTGTTGCGGCTTAAGTTCATTAATTTTGTTGTGGTTGCAGGTTCTTTAAGAGTAGCCAGATATTACTTTTTATCTACTATAGTTTAATTTCATTGTAGGTACTGGGAACATTTAGTTATAATATTACATTAAAACTATTATATAGGGATTTGATGTGAAAAAAAAGAGCTTATTACTTTTATTAATCTTGATCACTATAGGTTCTCTTTTAGGATGTGCAAAAAAAAGACCGGTGAAAATAATATATGAAAAACCTATAATTACTATTATAAATGATAGTGGAATCACTATAGACGTATTTGCAAAGGAATGTTCACAACCAGACAGTGAGTATCTCAAGAAAGTTTCTTTAGATACCTACACAACTGCTAAACGTCATAGTTTAAAAGAGTATAAAAAAGTTCTTTACTTAGAAGAAAAGTGTTATGATTTAAAAGCTCTTTCAACAGAATCAGGTTTAGTTATCGGGATTCAAAAGAATATGACAATTCCACCAGAAGTTCGCTGGGTATTAAAATAAGGAGAAAAAATGAAATACAAAACAAGAGTACTAGTCACTGGAATATTATTCGTATTTGCAATGGTAGGGTGTACTAAGCCGGTTCCAACACAATATATTGTCAATTCAAAATATATTGACAATAGTGATGTTACTACAAATAAAGAGATTATTCAAACTAAAGAGTATAAAAAAGTTATTTCTAAAATAAATACTATTGCTGTGCAAGCACCTGATAGTTGTAAGAATGAAACTTCATCAAACAGAACAGGAGATGCGGAAGCTAAAGATGTTGTTTTAAAAATGAACTGTGGTGTTGAGATGGGAGCTATTGAGAGATCACTTGCACGTGCAGGGTATCAGGTTATCACTTGGAACGTATTAAACAATATGGTTAAGGATGGAGTAACTCCTCAACAGGCTGCTAAAAAATTAGAGGCTGATGCACTTTTACAGATTAGTTCTTTAGAAAGATCACGTATGCTAAACTCTGGAAATTCAAGATGGGATCGTAAATATACTGATCTAAATGGGAGTAAAGCTTTAGTCGATGCAGATGAGATGAGACGTTTAAATCATTGGGCTAAGGTTAAAGAAGCGGAGAGAGCATCATTTATTGCTGATAGATTTTCTGCAACTTTGAATGCAAATGTTACATATGTTAAAACTGGTCGTTCTATCTGGTTTTATCAATGGACAAACAATCAAAAGTTAAATGCTGCAGATATAGTAACATCTATTCAAGTTGAATGTATTGGAAAGAAAAAACGTAGATATTGCCAACTTCCAAAAAAGAAGAAAGAGCTTGAGGTTAAAACGAAAAAACTTCAATCTGGTTCTAGTTATGCAGTGTCTAAAAAACAAGATAAAAAGAATTTAGAAAAAGCTATATACAATAAACTGTTACGTGAAACGGTAGACGATATGGTAAATGCATTTAAAAATAAGACTACAAAATAATTTGTAGTCTTTAAGAAGAAAGTTTTAAATTAGTATACTCTTTCTTGCTCGATAGAACCACTTGAAGTGTTATTAATATTATTAATGATAGTAGGAGAAGATGGGCTTGTTTGTGTAGTAGAACCTATGCCGCTGAAATAATAACTAGCACCAAAATATAAACCACCACCCGTAGCAGTTGTAGATATAGTTTGACTATCATAACCTATTTCAATATCTTCATATACTTGGAATTTATAATCATATCCTAGACTGAGTTCCACTTGTTCAGCTAAAATATAACTTAAACCTACGCCTAAGTGTGCTTGAAGGTAACTTAAATCTTCATCACCTATAGCTTCATTAATACTTCCATACCCTAAACCACCTTGATAGAAAAACTTAAATTCATCAGCAATAGCTACATATCCTCTACCATTTAGTCCAAATTCACTTATTTCAGCGTCATGCTCAGTTTCTAACATAGCATAATAAAGTTGAAATACTGAGCTATCTGGACTACCAAATCCAACTTTTAGTTTTAATCCATCAACATCACTCTTGTATGTACCTGAACCATAATCACTCTCTTGTTCATATTCCATACCATCACCAAGGAGATAATCTATACCTACAGACACCCCAGCCGATGCCTGTGTTGCTGCTAACATAAAAGCAGCTGCTATTAAAGATATTTTTTTCATTGAGATTCCTTTGTTTGAATATTACTATATTATAATACTAATCCTTAATAGCTTATATAAGTAGTTTAAAGCTAAAAATTATTAGGTATTACTTTTTATTGCTTATGGTATAATCCTTGCACTTAGAAAATATATAAATTGTGAAAGTTGATGGAAGTGAATATGCCAAATAATAATGTCTTAATCATAGGAGCAGGTGGTGCTGGACTTGTTGCAGCGCTTCATGCAAAAGCTAAGGGTGCTAATGTTAGAGTTATAAGCAAAGAGTACCCAACAAGAGCACAAACTTGTATGGCCCAAGGTGGAATTAATGCCGCTTTAGGGAATGCTGGAGAAGATAGTGTTGCAGATCACATAGCAAATACTTTAAAATCAGCCCATGGTATTGCTAACGAGGATGCTATAAAGCTACTCTGCTCTGAAGCTCCAAATGCTGTTACATGGCTTGATAGTATTGGGGTATGTTTTTCTCGTACACAAGAGTCAAAAATTGCACAAAGAACACTTGGTGGTGCATCAGCACCACGTGCGTGTTATGCACAAGACTATACTGGTTTAAAAATACTTCATACACTTTATGATAGATGTTTAGCTCAAAATATTGAGATGCTAAATGAGCGTTTTTTACTAGAGATTCACACACACGAAAAAGATAACAAATCATGTGTTAGTGGTGTGAGTGTTTTAAACATTAGAAGTGGTGAAGTGGAATTCTATGAAAGCTCATCAGTAATAATCGCCACAGGTGGGTATAGCAGAGTATACGATAAATTTTCCACAAATTCAAAAGCTTCAACAGGTGATGGCGTCATGGTGGCTATGCGCGCTGGGGCTAGAGTGAGTGATATGGAGTTTGTTCAGTTTCACCCAACTGCACTTAAAAACTCATCTATCTTAATATCTGAGAGTGCAAGGGGAGCTGGTGGGTATCTACTAAACTCTCAAGGGGAACGATTTACAAATGAACTTGCCCCTCGTGATGAAGTAAGTCGTGCGATAAATGATGAGATGCTTAAAGGTGAAGAGATATTTTTAGATATACGACATTTGGGTGAAGAGTTTATAGACGAAGAGTTACCACAAGAGAGAAAACTTGCCAAACTGTATGAGAATCTTGATCCAGTAAATGAACTTATTCCTATAAAGCCAGTTGCACATTATACTATGGGTGGTATAGAGGTTGATAAAAATTCACAAACTTGTGTAGAAGGGCTTTTTGCTGCTGGTGAGTGTGCTAACCATAGGGTTCACGGTGCTAATCGACTTGGAGGTAATTCACTCTTAGAGCTTATAGTGTTTGGAAAACAAGCAGGAGAATCTGCTGCGGAGTATGCATTTAAAAACTCTGACGCCATTAAAAATGTGAATAACTCTAGGGTAATACTAGAATTAGATAAGTATACAAATGAGATAGATTTTTATAAAATCAAAGAATCACTTGGAGAACTTTTTTATAAAGATGTAGGGATCTCACGAGATGAAAAAACTCTTGCGCAAACACTAGTAAAAGTTGAATCGTATATACAAGATTTACCAAAAATGGGTGTAACTGATAAATCGAAGAGTTACAATACAAATTTAATAGAGTTCTTAGAATTTAAAAACACATTAGAACTGAGTCGTTTGATTTTAATAGCGGCAATTAGTAGGCAGGAGAGTAGAGGTGCTCATTTTAGAAGTGATTATCCAAATGAGAATGAGAAATTTTCAATGCATACAATTATAGATAAAGATGGAGTAGTTTCATGAAGATAAGTATCCAAAGAGAAGAAGTAATATCTTATGAACTTGCAGATGCTGATATAACCTTACTCAGTGCTTTAAATGAGATAAAACACAATCAAGATAACACACTTACTTATGCAAGTGGATGTAGAAGTGGTGTGTGTGGATCTTGTTCGATGCGTGTAAATGGTAAAGAGGTGTTAGCTTGTAGTTATAAGGTACAAGATGGCGATTTCATTGAGCCTTTAAAAAATGTTCCACTTATTCGTGATTTGGTAGTAGATATGGATAAGGCATATAGTTTTAATGCAATCGCAAAAGCGTGGCAAAAAAGTGATAGCAATGGCGTCATGCTCTCACCTGAAAATGAGAAGATGAATGAGTTGCAGAGTGATTGTATTTTATGCGGGTCTTGCTATAGTGCTTGTCCTGTATATAGTGTAAACAGTGAATTTATAGGACCATTTTCTCTTACTCGTGTTTGGAAGTATGTGAGTGATAAAAGGGAGAGTGATGAGGCTGAGAAGATAGAGATTATTCAAAACAATGGCATCTGGGATTGTACCTTGTGTAATGAGTGTACTCTTGTGTGTCCACAAGATATATCTTCAAAAGCAGATATAGAAAAACTTCGCTCAAAATCTGCAATGGCAGGATACACTGACCCTAACTTTGCAAATAGTTTTGGTGGGTTTGGCGGACCATCATTTGATGGAAGCCCTGTTTTTTAGGAGTTTTGCATTTTTATAAGCTTTTCAAATTCAAGTACTGGAACGGGTCTACTTTTTATATAGCCCTGATAAAGTTGGCACCCTTTCTCTTGTAGAAAATCAAGTTGCTCTTGGTGCTCAACACCCTCGGCGAGCACTTGGTATCCAAGAGCTTTACCCATCTCTATAATAGCAATAACTATTGCTATATCTTCATTCTCATATGGAATATCGTCTACAAAGCTTTTGTCAATTTTAAGTACATCAATTGGAAATCGTTTGAGATAGGAAAGAGAAGAGTAACCTGTTCCAAAGTCATCTATAGCTAGACGTATCCCCTTTGCTCGAAGAGTATGGAGTATCTCGACTATCTCTTCTTCTCTTTGCATTAAAGAGCTTTCAGTTATCTCTATTTCGAGTTTGTTTGCAGGGTAAGCACTCTTTTTAAGTGCTTTTGTAATTACAGAAACTATATCTTGAAATTTAACTTGGTTTGCTGAAACATTCACAGCGATTGTAATATTAATCCCTTTTTCCTGCCATTTTTTACCCTGAGTACATGCTTCATTTATGACCCATTCACCAATTTTATTGATAAGACCTGTGTCTTCTGCAATAGGGATAAATATACTTGGTGGAATATCCTCTTTGTCTGGATAGTGCCAACGTAAAAGTGCTTCAGCAGATATGATCTTTCCCGTTTTTATATGTACTTGTGGTTGATAATATATTTCAAATTCATTGTTGTCTAAAGCATTTCTGAGCGCAGTTTCATAAGCTAATTTGAGTACGGCTTTTTCTGTCATCTCATCTGTGTAAAATTTATAAACACCATGACCATCTGCCTTTGCTTGATACAAAGCACTATCTGCATATTGCATAGTTTGTTCAACACTTTGCGCATCTTTTGGTGCAAGTACTACACCAGCACTTGCTTCTGTATGGATCTCGACGCCATTAGAAAGAGTAGAGGTCTCAGAAACAGTCTCGAGTATTTCTTTTGTTACCTTTGTAATATCATCTTCGTTTGTAAGATCCTCTAAAATGATTGCAAACTCATCTCCACCTACTCTTGCTACCAAATCACCTGTTCTAATTCTGTGTGTTAAACGATCTGCAACTATTTTTAAAAGTTCATCACCGATAGTATGCCCATAACTATCGTTGATATCTTTAAATCTATCAAGATCTAAAAGTACAACTCCAAGAGTATGTTTGTTTCTTTTTGCTTTGGCAATCGATTTTTTAAGATAATTTTGAAAGTATAATCTGTTAGGCAAACTTGTTAGTTGATCATAATTGGCTAGTTTTTCAAGCTCCTCTTTGTGTTTTAAAAGAATCTTTTCATTTTCTGTTTTTATTTTAATAGTCTCAAGCAGATAATCAAAATAAGAACCATGCAGGGCCTTAAGAATGTCATGGCGTGTAATCAAACCGATGAGATTGTTTTTGTCAATTACTATTAGTTGATGGACTCCATTCTTTTTCATCATGTCTGAAGCTTCAGATAAAGAGGTGTTTTTATTTACAATATACATTTTTGTATGTTGCATCACAGAAATAGATGCTTGCTTATTACTCTCTTTGTTAAGGTAATGGTAAGTGATATCTCTTTCACTTATAAGCCCTATAGGTTTTTCATCTTGAAGAATAATCGCATAATCACATTTTTTTTCAGACATCAGTTTAGCTGTTTGTGCAATGGAAGTATCTGGATGTACGGTTAAGATGGTCTCACTCATCGCATCAGAGATAGTTTTTTGCTTAGATACCTCTTCAAATCCCATATGGCGTAAGAAATCGCCCTCTGTAATAACACCAAGATACACACCTTGTGTATCAGTAACTATTAGGTGACGATAACTATTTTGTTCCATTAAAATATAAGCATCATGAACATTCATATCGTTTTGGATAGAAAATATTTTTGTACTCATAACATCTTGTAGAGGAGTTGAGAGTTCTATGTCTGATGAAACCACTTTTATTGCGTCATATTCGGTAAATATACCAAGAGGCTCTTTTTTCTCATCTACTATCACTACAGAGCTGATTGATTTTGTTTTCATTATTTTTATAGCATGTTTGAGAGTATCGTTTGGGAGAAGAGGTTGCGTGTCATTTGAGAGAAGAGCATCTAGCTTTATATTGTGCATTAAATAAATCCATACTATTAAATGTGTGAAATTATAACGAAGATGTATATAAAGAGTACTTAAAAACATTAGTACAAACTAACACAATTTCAAATATGTTATAATCAACTTTATTGTTATAGAAAAAGGGTTTACAATGGCAAAAGAACACTCATTTGATATTACTGCAAAGATAGATGTGCAGAGTTTTAAAAATGCGATTAATTTAGTTGATAGGGAGGTGTCTAACCGTTATGATTTTAAGGGTACTACTTATGAGGTTAACTTTAAAGAGAAAGAGAAAGTACTCGTTTTAGTAGCTTCGAGTGATAACAAACTAGATGCACTTAAAGACATTGTTATAACAAAGTTTTTAAAACAGGGTTTGAGTTCAAAAGTTATAGATGAGCTTAGAGTTGAAGACTCATCAGGGGGAAATAAAAAAGCCACTTATAAAGTTGTTGATTACATAGAATCAAAAGAGGCTAAAAAAATCACTGCTGAGATAAAAAAGATGAAACTCAAAGTCAATGCACAAATAGAAGGTGATTCTATTAGAGTAAAGGGTGCAAAACTTGATGATCTGCAAAAAGTTATGAAGATGGTTAGAGAAGGGGAGTGGGATGCACCTTTGAGTTTTGAGAATATGAGATAAGGGGATAGTAATGTCAAAAATGAGCGTAGCGGATGCCGCCGAACATTTTGGTGTATCAAGAGAAGCGATACACAATAGAATAAGAAGAGGCTCTTTAGAGAGCGTTATGGAAGATGGCGTCAAGCTAGTTATTGTTGACGCCATTAAGAGTGTAAAACCTAGGGTTCAAACTAGAAAAACCACTCCGGGCTCAAACGATAGATATTATAAGTTTTTAGAAGAGCAAAATACACAGCTTCAAGCAAAAGTGGAAAAATTAGAAGATGAGACAAGGACTCTTAGGGATCAAAAAGAGCAAATGCTTATCGATGAGCGAATTATGATAGAGCAAATCTATAAAGATAAAGATGAACAACTTAAAAATATACTCAACACTTTTAAAGAGCAGTTTATGCTTTCTTCACCAGCTCCAGTAAGAGAAGAAGAACATCTAGAAGCAGAGATTGAACTTACACCTAAAGAGAAAGAAGAGGAGAAGTTGATATCTTTAAAAAAATATCTCAAAGAGAATGGTTACTCTGAAAAAAAGAAACAAAAAATACTCAATAGATTTAAAAAATATGAAAATATAGATCGAAGAGTTATAAAGATTGGAAAGAAATTTTATCTCGATTTAGTGCAGTATAGTTATGACGAGCTTTTAAAATAGAATAGAGTTTAAAAAACTTCTATCCTATTTCTTCCATTACTTTTAGCTTGATAAAGTTTTTGGTCTACGATGTCTATGTATTCATCTAAAAAGAGTGTTTCATAGTATTTTTTAGGAGTAATCTCCATCATCCCTATGCTGACAGTTGTTCTAACTTCTTGATTTTTTATAGTAACTTTACTCTTTTCAAATTCCATTCGAATTTTATTTAAAACTTCCAAACCTTTTCCCTCATTGATAGAAGGGAGTATGATTATAAACTCTTCTCCACCATAGCGTATGATAAGGTCTGAATTACGTATATTTTTTTGAACAATATTTACAAAAAGTTTAAGTATCTTATCACCTGCAAGATGTCCATACGTATCGTTTACAAGTTTAAAATCATCTAAATCACACATAGCAAGTACAAACTGGTTGTTTGTTGCTAAGGAGAGTTCATACTGACTTTCAAACACATTTTCTAAAGCTTGTCGATTAAGAGCACCCGTGAGTTTATCTTTAGTGATTTTTTTATTCATTACTATGTTATCAAGAAGAGCTAGTTCTGTACCAATGCTTAGAGATAAAAATTCACATTTTTCAAGATAGGTCATTATGACATCATGCTCACCAAACTCCATTGCAGATTTGATTTTTTTACCAAAAAGATGTAAGTTGTTATGTAAAAGAGTAATAGCTTTATATTTGGAGTTATTTTGAATGATTTTTTTTGCATCTTTATCAAGCCATCTACCAAATTCACACATACTTGGATCTAACTCAGGGATAAAGAACTTATTGTTATTTTGTATTACTTTTACTAAGTCGTTAACCCAGATGAGATGTGCTTCATAATAACGAATAATTTTTTTATCCATTAAGTCTTTAAGTGAATTAATTCTTACATTATTTTGGGATAATATTTTATTTATATAGTCGAGTAAAAATATTTGAGACACTATTCTAGTTACTTTCTTAAAAAGTTCCAGTAGTAATATAATATTTGTATTTGTTGTATCATGAACCATTTTTTGAACTAGAAGGGTTTTGAGATTGTATATCTCGTTTATAGTCACGATATATGGAACATTGTTGATAGAGTTTTCAGAGGCAATAATTTTAAATTCTTGAATAAAACTATCCTCTTCAAACTCTTTTTCAAGTATCAAAAGAGTATTTTTGTAGTGATTATATATTTGAGATGGTTGTGCATCTTCAAAGCTGAGTTGGGAGGTATATTTGTCTATAAATAGATCAAATATATCATCGCTAATATTTTCAAAAAACTTTGAAAAATCATATCTCATAAATCACTACTTTTGAGTGTCAAACCTTTAAGGTGCGAGATTGGATAAGAGTATGCTATCCCATCACCGCCACCTGTAATATCTAATTTATCAAGAACCTCACGTATAATACCATCTACTTTTTTGCTTGGTGTAATAAACATAAGATTTGAATCTGTTGCATCACTGTGAAGACGGTTGTAAAAGTTATCCATCTCATCAAGTCCCATACCATGTGCAGGCATAATTGTCACCCCTCTCGCTCCAGCTTCTCTTGCAGCTAAAAGAGCTTCATCTTCTCTAGCAGTAGGTACAATTACATGGACGGCTGAAAATGCCATGCGGTAAGAGTGGCGTTTGTCAGTTCCATATACTTTTACTGTTGATAGTCCCATATCTTGAGCATCTACAAGTGCATGACGCAACTCTTCTATATGTTGTTCTTCAAGTTCATGTTGCCCTTTAACACCCATTTTCTCAGTTATGACGCCATAGAGCATCACCGTTAGCATTGGAAAAAGTGAAGCAAAAGCGATAAGACCAAAACCATCTATAAGCGGATCACGTCCTGGAATGTTTGTAGCAAGCCCAAGTCCAAGTGCAGCGACTAATGGTACAGTTACAGTTGAAGTTGTAACTCCACCACTATCATAAGCGATAGGGATAATATATTTTGGAGCTACAAAGGTAAGCACAATAACAAACACGTAACCCGCCATGATGTAAAAGACAATCTCTCCACCATTTACGATTCTAAAAGCACCTAAAGAGATACCAATAGCTACACCTAAAGCAACAAAAATACGTAAAACAAAGTCGTTTATTTTTCCATCACTTATCTCTTTTGCTTTTTTAGCAATAGCTGTCAGTGAAGGCTCAGCCATAGTAGTTGAAAACCCAATAGCAAAGGCAAAGGAGTAAATAATTATGTTTGAGTCATTCTGAGTAAGCTGAAGTGCCATTGTCTCACCAAGGGAGAAAAGCCCCATCTCAAGACCAATAATAAAAGCATCAAGACCAATAATAACAAGTGTAAACCCAATAAGTACTTCTCGTAAATTATCAATAGGCTTTTTGATGATGATGTATTGAAAAAATAAAATTACTAAAAGTATAGGAGCTACATCTCCTACAACACCTAGTAAACCTTTGAGTATATTCACAATACTAAAGTTATATATTTGTGCAGCTTCTGCTATATGTGCTGCTGTTTGCATCGCTGTTTCACTTGCTTCAACAAATTGGTACACAAAGATTCCATAAAACTGTACAAAAAGCATAGGGGTAAGTGAAGCAAAAGCGATAAGACCAAAACCATCTAAAACAGGATTTCTCCCTTTAATGGTTGAAGCAAGTCCAATACCTAAAGCTGCTACAAGCGGTACTGTAACAGTTGAAGTAGTAACACCACCAAGGTCAAAGGCAAGACCTACAATCTCTTTAGGTGAGAAGTATGTAGCTGCAACCACTAAGATGTAACCGGCTATGATGTAATAATGGATAGGGTGGCCTTTAATAATCCTCCATACACCAATTACTATGGCAAAACCAACTGAGAAAGCAACTACAAGTCGTAAAACAGTGGCATCTATACGCCCAGCACTAATACTCGCAGCTTTATCGGCAATAACTAAGAGTGCAGGTTCGGCTACTGTTGTTCCAAATCCTATCATGAAAGCAAACAAGACAATCCATCCGGTTGAACCCTTGTGAGCAAAATCACTTGCTAGTCCTTCACCTACTGGAAAGATTCCAACCTCAAGTCCCAAGAGAAAAACTGCAAGACCAACACCAACGATAGCCAAACCAATAGTGGTACTTAACCAGTTCTCAGGAACTGTTTGGATAATTGCTAATTGAAAAAAGATGATTACCAAAATAATAGGTAAAAGGTCTCGAAATGACTCTCTTAAAAGTTTTAAAAATGAGGGTATACTTAACATTAATCTCCCTTAGATGTAATTAATCAGCAAATTTTATCAAAAAACATTTAAACTACAGAGTAATATAGAAGCATGTCCCCTTTTCAAGTTCACTCTCTACCCAAATCTCACCCTTGTGAAGCTCAGTAATGATTTTTTTCGTAATCGCCAAACCTAGGCCTGTTCCTTTAATTACATTTGTTTGAGCATTTTCACCCTGCTTAAATGGGTCAAAAAGAATTTTTATATCCTCTTGTGATATCCCTTGACCTGTGTCACAAATACTGAAGGTGTGAAGATTGTTTTGCACCTTATGGTCTATAGTTATTTTACCACCATGTTGTGTGAATTTAACCGCATTAGAGATGATATTTATAAGTGACTGTTTTAAGAGTTGTTTATCTGCAAAAATAGATTCCTCATCTTTATATGTAAACATACTAAGGCTAATCTTTTTCTCATTTAAAGATGTTTCAAACATTATAAGTACCTCTTCAAAAAGTGACTTAATGTTAACATCACTTGGATGAAACTCCATCTTACCCTCTTCTATTTTTGAAAAATCAAGTATAGAATTTACAAGAGATAAAAGATTTTGACCAGAGATATTTATTTTTTCTACATAGTTAGAATCTTTTTCATTAAGAGTATTTTTTCTTTGAAGTATTTGTGAAAAACCGATAATAGCATTCAAAGGTGTTCGAAGCTCATGAGACATATTTGCTAAAAATCTACTTTTTGTTTTCTCGGCGGCATTGGCTTTATCTATAGCTTGGTGAAGGTCAGTAATATCATAACGTATAGCTAAGTATTCAACAATGTCATCATATTCATTAACGATAGGCACGATAGTAGCATGTACAAAGTATTCTTTTCCATTTTTAGCACAATTTTTGATATCTCCTTGCCAAACCTCTTTCATTGAGAGTTTTGCCCACATCTCTACAAAAACTTCTTTTTTTGTATCTGGGTGTCTTACTATTGAGTGTGGTTTTCCAATGAGTTCTTCTCTTGAATAACCCGAGATTTCTATAAAAGCTTCATTGACATAAGTTATAACCCCTTTTGTATCTGCTTTAGAGACAATTGCACCTGAATCAACAGCTTTTTTATACTCTGAAAGTATTTTGTCTTTATTTGTTACTTTATCACGAAGTGTTTTGTTTTTTCTTTTCATATGAAAATAGTAGATTATAATTAAAATAGAAAAATTTAAGAGGATAAAGCTAAGAACCTTATATACTAATTCTTGAGCATTTACCTGTGAATGATTGAGGGGAATATCAATTTCGATCACCCCTCTAATGTCTCCTAATTTCCAATCATTTTTTGGTGTATCTAAACGTGTGTTATGGCATTCAACGCAAGAGTTTGCCGATAAGAAATCTGCAAAGGATGTTCTTAAAACAGGTCTTCCATCTACTATAGCTTCTCTAGAATACTCTAAACTTTGTGTTTTCAATATATACGCAAGGGAGTTTTTTTGAAAACTATCAAGGACTCTTTTGCTTCTATTTGGAAATGGAAAGTTGCTGTACATTTGTACCTTGATATCACTCCCATTAGTAAATAGTTCTCCAATATCATGAACAAGAGTTGCAGGAAGAGGAAGGGTAGCATTGTCCTCTTTGTGGTTAAAGTTTATTTTTAAGTTACTGTTTTTTTTAACTTTTTCTAGTATGTCGCTATTGTAATAAGATCGAAACATACGAATGTAACTAACAAGTCTTTGTGCTTCTGCATAAGCATCTTTTTTAGATTGTTCTTTTGATAAGTCGGGTACTATAGTTAAAAGTCCACTCAATATAATAATTGTCATAATCCCTACAGGGCCAATCATACTCTCTACAAATAGTTGTTTGAAAATTTTTGTCATCACGTTGTAACCTACTTTAGTATCATTAGAGATATTATATTCTATCTCGATTTATCTTAAATATATTATCTCTAAGGATAAGTATAGTTAATCTGCTGTAGAATCTAACAATTATATATACCGGAGTTATATCTATGGCCGAGATGATTTCAATACTTGCAGTAGATGATGAGCCTTTTAATCTTGATTTAATTGAAGCAGCTTTTATGGATTATAAAAATGTCTCTATTACTAATGCAGTAAATGGTCAGGAAGCCTTGTCTTATCTTGCTTCTATGCAATTTGATGTAGTTCTTTTAGATATTAGTATGCCTGTAATGGATGGACTAAGTGTTTTAAAAAAGATTAGAGAAAATCCATCCTTGGTTCAACTACCCGTCCTTATGGTTACTGCAAACATTGAAAAAGAACAAGAAGCGATCATGTTAGGTGCAAGTGACTTTATCTCTAAACCTTATGATATTGAAATATTATGTGCTAGAACACTTAATTACGCAAACTTGAACTCCTATCATAAACAAGTAGAAAATCAAAAACATTATTTAGAGGTTCAGGTTCAAGAAAGAACTATGGAACTACAAACTGCTTTAGATATGGCGAAAAAAACTGAGTATGAGATATCTATCCGTCTTGGTCGTGCAAGCGAATTTCGAGACCTAGAAACAGGCGGGCATATAAAAAGAATGAGTCATTACTCTAAACTTTTAGCTGAACTTTATGGTCTAGACGATAAAGAGTGTGAGTTAGTCTTATATGCAGCACCACTCCATGATATCGGTAAAGTTGGTATCCCGGATCGTATACTTTTGAAACCTGGGCGTTTTGAGGGGGATGAATTTGAGATTATGAAGCAACATGCAGCACTTGGAGCAAAGATGCTTGAGGGTTCTGATGAGTTTCCTGTCTTAAAAGCTGGTCGCTCTATAGCATTAGAACATCATGAAAAATGGGATGGTTCAGGTTACCCTAATGGCCTTAAGGGAGAAGATATCCACTTGTATGCAAGAATAGTGGCAATAGCAGATGTGTTTGATGCTCTAAGTTCGAAAAGATGTTACAAGGAGCCTATGCCTTTAGAAAAAGTCTTAGATATTATGAAAGCAGATGCAGGTACTCATTTTGACCCAAATCTCATAGAGCTTTTTTTTAAGAATCTTGATAAATTTTTAGAGATTAAAGAGACTTATAAAGATGATGAGAGCACTCACACAATTATGGACATCATTAATGGAATAAAATCATGATAAAAATCAAGCTTACAGTAGGGATCAAGGATCAATTAAATGGCAAATCTTAAAATACTTTTTGTAGATGATAACGAATTAAACAGAATGGTCATGGAAGATATGCTAGAGATAGTACTAGAGGATGTAAGTATTGAGGTGTATGAGAGTGCAAAAGAAGTACTTGCTCTTGATGTAAATAGTTATGACATTATCCTCAGTGACATTGATATGCCAGAAATAGATGGATTCATGCTTTATGATGCACTTAGAAATGAGCACAATTATCAAAAAACTATAATCGCTGTAACTGCCCTAGCTGTAGGTGGAGATAAAGAAAGAATGTTGATGCATGGGTTTAATGATTACATCTCTAAGCCTATAGATATGGATGAACTTGAGAGAACAATTAAGAAATATATTTAAAGAGAAAACTCATGACCCAAATTGAAATTGACAATATACTAGATAGATTTTTTATATCAAAAGAGGATTTAGCGCAAAGATCTGTTTTTTCAGAATTTTCGCACTCTTTAAGTGAGATAATTATTGATGATTTTCTAAAAAATTATTTATTAAATAATTCACATTTGGGTATCTACTTACCACATACAGATGGTACTGTACTGATGAAAAAAATAAAAAAGTTTATGAACTTTCTTTTAACTGCTGATGTCAATGAAGAGTATGTTCAAAAAATTTACTTTGTTGGCTCTATTCACTACACTGCAAAAATTGAACCTATAACTGTTAATTATGGTTTTTGGGCTCTTAATGAGATACTCAAAAAAATAGCTAAAGTAAATCAGGTAGTGGACGAAAATAGTTCTTTAATATCAAAACTTTTGAAGTTTGTTGAGTATCTAATGCTTGATGGATACTACATTCAGGAAAAAAAACAAAAATCGAATCATAAACCTACTCAACTAAATGTGCAAAATGAACTCTACATAGGTTTTAATATACATAAGTTAAATACGCAGAAGATATCAAATTTTATACAAACTAACGATCAAAAAATCATTAAAGATATAAAAGAAGATGCTTCAGCTTGTTACTTTGGAAAAATACTCAATGAACTTAGTCAAAATAAGAAGTATGAGTTTATTTTAAATTTTCAATTGCAAGAGATAATAGAGCTACATGAGAGATGGCATGATGAGTTTAAAATTATAAATGCTGCGGTGAACTCAAAAGATGATACTAAGGTCAAGATACATCATAAAAAAATTGAAGAAGTGACACAAAATCTGAAAAGTGTCTTGGAAACAACCTTGGAAAACTCTCTTGAAAATGGTCAGTTGGCTTTAGAGTCTGGTATGGAAGCGATGCGAATGATGACAGATCTTTTTTATGAGAAAGGCCCTCAAAAGCAAGATCGTGAAAATACAGAAAAGTCTATTAAAGAGACTCTAGAAAATACAATATTGAAACCGCTTATTTGGGCTATAGATGATGTTGTAATTCGAGCCAATAGTGACTTTTCTGCTACATATACAGTTAAAAAACAGATACGATATAAAATGCAAGACCTCTTTATAGGTATAAAATTCAAAGAGAAGCAAAGTAACTTTTACTTGAGCGAGATGATAAATCTTCTCTTAGAGGTTTTTGATCTTCACCTATCGGCTAAGGAAAGAGAGAATTCATTAATTGATTTTGCTGAGAAGGCAGAGAGTGCGAATAAATCTAAAGATATGTTTTTAGCAAATATGTCTCATGAACTTAGAACCCCACTCAATGCTATAACAGGGTTTTCACAAATTTTAATGATGAAAAAAGATACTCCTGATGGTGTCAAGAAGTATGTTGAAAAGATAAATATTGCAGGAAACAATTTATTAGATTTAGTAAATACTATCTTAGATTTTGCAAAACTTGAAGCTGGAAAGATGCAGTTTAAACCAAGCCTGAGTAATATTTCAAATGTCTTAAAAGAGGTTGAGATACTTATTGCACCGATGGCAAATAAGAAAAAAATAGAGTTAAAAATACCAAAGATTATCTCTTTAAATCTGTTTATTGATAAGACACTTTTTAAACAGGTTTTAATAAATTTACTCTCAAATGCAGTGAAATTTAGTCATGAAGGTTCACAAGTAAGTTTAAACATCATATATAATGCAGACAAACATAAATACGTTTTTGAAGTAAAAGATAATGGTGTCGGTTTATCTCAAAAGGAAGCTTCAAAACTTTTTCAAGCATTTGCTCAAGTAGAAAATACTTATCAAAAAGAACACAAGGGTACAGGTCTTGGTTTGATGATATCTAAAAAAATAATTGAGGATTTACATAAGGGAAACATTTGGGTTGAAAGTGAAAAAGGTGTAGGGAGTAGTTTCTTTTTGTCTATGCCTACTCCAATGCTAGAATCTCATACTTATAGTGTAGCAAAGGCTGTAAAGGGTGCTAAAAATGTACTTATAGTAGAAGATAGTGAAGAGTATCAAAGAATTCTTATAGAGCATCTTAAGGATTTGTACAACCTTACCTTAACAGATACTGTCAATAAAGCAAAAGATCTTCTCAGTAATAATAAATACGATTTTATAATTTTGGATTATTTCCTAACAGATGGAATCAGTTCTGAGGTGCTACAGTTTATGGAGGAGGAGAAAATTTCAATTCCAGCTATCGTAATATCTGCAGAGGATGAGATCAATATTTCAAGTTCTTTAGCAGGTTCGAGTAATTTAGAGTGTATTGTTAACAAAAAAAATATTCAAGAAATTTGTGCATCTTTAAGAGGGGAGTCTTACTCTTAAGGATTTTGTTGATAGAATTCTCTCTCTTAAAAGGACAGCTGGCCGAGTGGTCGAAGGCGCTCGCCTGGAACGCGGGTATAGGGCAACCTATCTAGGGTTCGAATCCCTAGCTGTCCACCATGATATAATTTAGCATCATCCAAATACATCTTACAGACACCCATAAAATAGATATTTAAAGCACCTCAATACTCTACATTAATCTAACTTATGCTAGTATAATCTCATCATTTTAGGGGCTAAATATGGGGCTAATGATTAGGGCTTCTTTTTTTAAGCCCCTTTCTGCTCAAAGAGGTTATTGACAAAAGGAATTTATTAGAGTTTCTGTTCCTTTGATATTATTCCAAACTCTATAACTATCCGCCATTACCAAGTCAGTTTAAAACAACTACCCTTCTCAAGTTCAGATACTACTTCTATATCTATACCAAACTCATCGCAGATCTTTTTGACTATACTAAGTCCCACACCAAAACCACCGGCAATTTGTGAGTCTCTCTCATAAAGTTCAAATATCATTTGCAGTTTCTCTTGTGCTATCCCTACACCTTCATCTTTTATACTGAAATATCCATCTCTTAGCATAATGGTTATCGTTGTATTTGGCATGGAATATTTTATGGCATTCGAGATGAGGTTTGAGAATAATAACTCTATTCTTGAACTTACGGCTTTTAAACTGGAATCTTCAATATTTGTTTTGATGATTATCCCTTTTGCAATTGTAAGTTCTGAGTAATATTCTATGCTTTGAAGCAGAATTGGCTTTAACTCCAAGAGTTCTATCTCTTGCTTTTGCGAAGAAAAATTCAAATATGCCAAAGACTGATAGATGCTGTAAAGCTGTTTTGTACTTATGGAGATGTTTGTCAGGATATTCTTATCAAATACCCCTTTTTGCAAAGCTCTTTTTGAACTCATATTCAAAGCTGTAATAGGTGTGTTTAACTCATGTGAAATATCTTGTATAAACTGCTCTATACTGCTAATCTTATCATGAATAGGTCTCATAAAAAGTTTCGATAGTATCCAAGATATTATCACTATAGTTCCAAATACCAACACCATTGTTACTAATACATCTCTTTGAAGTATCGATAACTTTTTATGGTACTCATCTGTCTTGACCTCTACAAATTCTATAGACAGATGTCCTTGCGGTGCAGTAGAAATCAGAAATTTATACCCATCTCTTTCAAAGTAGTTTTTTTCATAGACTCTTTTCTCTTTACTTGGGATAAGTACGTATTCATAACCATCATCTGTTTTTGGAGGACTCAATCTCGAATCCATCATGTGAGCATTTATAACTAAACCTGAGACTCTGTCGGCCAAATGCTGAAGCTTGTAATAAGTTGTATTTTCAAGTGAGTTTTTTTGCGCACTGTAATACCAAAACCCAGAAAGTATTACAAAAAACAAAGAGGAGCCTAGATATAAAAATAAAAATGAATAAAATGATTTTTTCTCTAAATTATTCAAATCTGTAACCCTCACCTCTTACATTTAAAATATGCTCTTTACCGACAGCTTTTCTAAGGTTTTTAATAATTGTTCGTATCGCATCATCTGTAGGCATATCATCATATTTCCAAAGATTCTGCAGCATTTCATCAGCGCTTACAACACGGTTTCGGTTTTTATAAAGATAGTGCAAACAAGAACTCTCTTTGGCACTTAATGTGTGTGTTATGTTTGTACTTTTGACAGTATTGTTTTGTATATCAAACTCTATATCCGAAGATAGTTTAAGAAGTGAGCTTAGTCCAAAGTGTCTTTTTATCTTTTCTATACGCTGTGCCAACTCTTCCAAGTCAAACGGTTTTTTAATAAAATCATCCGCACCGGCTTCAAATGCTTCTTTTAGATGTTTTGTGTCATGAAAGGCGGTTATAAATATAGCCGGTGTCTCATCATGAAAACTCCTTAACTCCTTTAAAAGCGAGATACCGTCACCATCAGGCACATTAATATCAAAGATATACAGATCAAATTTATTCTCTTCACTTAAACTCATAGCCTCTTTCATACTGTATGTATGAGAAACCTCATTATCCTCTTGTAAAAAATCGACTAAGATATTTGCGAGTACAGTGTCGTCTTCCATAAGGAGTATTTTCAAAGTATTAACCTCTTTATGTACACTTTCTCTAAAAGTAAAATTTTCATAAAAACATTATACCTCACAAACACCACACAAACAAAAAGTACAATTATCTTATTAAAACACAAAGGAAACAAAATGAAAACAATAACAAAGATCTTACTTGCTCTTATTTTAGGAGTTAGTCTACTACAAGCGGCGGCATTTGAAAAAGTTGCTAAATTTAAAGCTACCAAGGTAGAAGTCTCTTCAGAGAAACCTCTGACTACTGGTAATAACACTATTAAATTAGTTGTACTTAATGAGGAACTTAAAGATTCTGCAGTTAGTGTAAAAGTATTTATGCCTGCAATGCCTGGTATGCCTCATATGGAAAGTCTAAGCGAAGCTAAGAACTTAAGTAATGGCATATATGAAGCAAATGTAAACTTTTCTATGAGTGGTACTTGGCAGATGCATATATTCATAACAACTCCAGAGGGTAAAAAAGTTAGAGTAAAAACCTCTTTAAATATATAAAGACTAATCTATGAGATTCTATATCATACTTCTTTTACCATTCTCACTTTTTGGAGTTGAACTCTCGACTCTTATTGAAAATGCAAAAGATACACACACCTCAATCAGGGCTATAGAACAAAGAGTAAGTGCAGTAGATGATGAGTATGATATAAGCAGAAACTTCTCTAACCCTGAGTTATCTTTGAATGTAAGCGATATACAGCTTAATGATATCTCAGACCGTTCAATCGAACCTATGCAATACACCTCTGTAAACTTCAAACAAAAGATTCCGTACTTTGGCAAAAGAGATGCTAACTCTAAAAAAGTATCTGCAAAAAAACAGAAAATCTCTCTAACTATTGATGAAGCGAAAGTAAAACTGGTTAAAGCTATTAAGACTACAGCTTATTCTATCTGGCAAGTTGAGCAGGTTCTTAGAATTACAGACGAATACATCAGACTGACTAAACAAAACATTGAACTTTACAGTGCTTACAGTAGTAGTGACACATCATCTCACATGAGTATAATGTCTGCTGAGATGTCACTCTCACAACTTAAAATCAAACGCAGTAACTTAGAGAGTTCAAGTACCTCTCTTTATAAAAAACTATCTTATCTGAGCGCTGTGGATGTAAATAGCGTTGAGTTAAAAATGCAAGTGATTCCGCCAAAAGATATATCGTTTTACACAAACGCAAAAAATGAAAACAGCTCATACAGAATCAAAGAGGCTGAACTTGAAGAATCGTATGCTGATATAAAAGTCAAAGAGATGAACTCTTATGTTGACCCAGTACTTCAAGTCGGATACTACCATCGTGAAAATTTTGAAAACTATGTCAATGTCGGTGTCGGTTTTTCTCTCCCTATTTATGGAAGTGAAAAATCTCGTACCGAGATATCGAGAAAACTATCTCTTTCTTCAAAAGCACAGTTGAGTGACTTAGGCAACCTTATAGATTCTGAGATTACCCAAAACTATGCACAACTTGAAGACTCATATAAAGTTTATGACATTATCCAGAATCAGAGCATGCCTCAAATAGAGCATATGTTTGAGCTCAGTTCAAGTTCTATCAAAAGCGGAAACGAGCTCTTTATATATATAAATCTGTTAGAAAAAAAACTCTCCCTTGATGAGCAAAGCATTGGTGTGGTGACTTCTTACTACAAAACTCTTGCCAAGCTTGATGCACTTATAGGAAAAATAAAATGAAAATCTTACTTCTAATATCACTAACAGTCACACTAATGTTTGCTAAAGAAGCGACAGTTGAGCAGCTTTTTAATGTACAAACTGTAAAAGTAAAACAAAATACTCACGCTAAAAGCATAAAAAGTTACGGTTATGTTAGAGCTGACCAATCAAGAATTTATGATGTTGCTCCAAGGTTCGGCGGTTTTGTGGAAGTTTTATATGCCGACAAACTTTACAAGTATGTACAGAAAGGTGAGGCTCTTGCAAAGGTCTACTCACCGGAAGTCTTAAAAGCAAAAGATGAATACCGCAACTCTATAAACTATTCAAAAAACAAAAGTATGATCAACAGTGCAAAAACAAAGTTGAAACTGTTAAACATTCCAGATAACGAGATAAACTATAAAAACTCAAACTTCACTACAATCACATCACCTGCCAACGGATATATATTCAAAAAATCACTAAACAATAACTCAGCCTTTAACGCTAAAAATGTGGTGTTCCAAATAGTAAATCTGGACACTGTATGGGCGGAGATAAAAGTTCACCAAGATAAACTAGCCCTTGTGCAAACGAGTGATGATTTTACACTCTCCTCTCCTTCACTCAAACAAACATTTAAAGCAACTAAAGATTCTATATATCCAGAACTTGATGAGAAAGAGGAGAGTTTTACACTGAGACTTGAGCTTAAAAATCCCAACATGATTTTAAAACCGGGCATGTATATGAGTGTAAATATCAGTTTAACAAAAGACAGATATCTAACACTCCCAACTACTGCCGTTATTAGAAAAAACGGTGCTTTTTATGTCTTTGTAGTTGGAGAGTATGAAGGTGAGTACGAGCCGCTTGAGATAGATGTGGAAGTTTTAGACAAAGATACTTACATCGTAAAAAGCGGACTAAATGAGGGCGACTCGGTTGCAAATAACGCTCTGTTTATGATGGACAGTGACGCTCAAATAAACGGTTTATACTAAAGGCTAAGTAATGATTGAAAATATAATCTCATTTAGCATCAAAAACAGATTCTTAATGCTAATGGCCGCACTATTTTTAACTTTTGGCTCTTTTTGGGCTGTTAAAAACACACCTCTTGATGCCATCCCAGACCTCTCACCTCCACAGGTTATAGTTCAGTTGAACTGGGCTGGACAATCTCCAGAGATTATTGAAGACCAAGGTACTTATCCGCTTGTATCTCAATTTCTTGCTATCGCAAACATTGAGACAGTTCGCGGTTTTTCAACTTATGAAAATGCTCTCATCTATATTATATTTAAAGAGGGAACCGACCTTTATTGGGCTAGAAGCAGAGTTCTTGAACAACTCGCTTCCGTGCAGTCTTCTCTTCCTGATTCTATGGAAGTAAATCTAGGCCCTGATGCAAGCGGTGTAGGTTGGGTTTATGAGTATGCTCTAAAATCAAAAACTAAAAATCTAAGTCAGCTTAGAACTCTGCAAGACTACTACTACAAGTATGCACTTTTGGGTGTTGATGGAGTTAGTGAAGTCGCATCAATTGGGGGATTCGTTCCCACTTATCAGGTAAGTGTTAAAAATGATACACTTATAAGATACAACCTCAGTGTACAAGATATAGCCAAAACTCTAAAGGCAAACAACAACGATACAGGTGGGAGAATCGTAATCCAAAACGGTTACGAATGGATGGTTCAAGCCAAAGGGTATGTGAAAGATTTGGACGATATCCGCTCACTTATTGTAACCACAAAAGCAGGTACTCCTGTAACCATAGGCGATTTGGCAAGAGTGGAACTCACCCCTTCTGCCCGCCGCGGTATGGCTGACTTAAACGGCGAGGGTGAAGTTGTCGGCGGAATTGTAATGGTGCGCTACGGAGAGGATGTTTATTCCACAATCAAGCGTATAGAGAAAAAGATGAGTGAACTGAAAGTAGATGATGTGGAAGTTATCGAAGTTTACAACCGCTCGGAGTTAATTGAAAAAGCTGTCGGAACTCTAAAATACACACTAGTGGAAGAGAGCATTATCGTCATCGTTATAATCGCTCTGTTTTTAATGCATCTACGCTCATCTTTTATAGTGATAATAATCTTGCCGCTTACAATCGGTGTTACATTTTTACTTATGAAACTCTTTGGTATCGGTTCAAACATCATGAGTTTAGGTGGGATTGCCATAGCTATAGGTGCGATGGTCGATGCCACTATTGTTATGATAGAAAACGCGCATAAAACAATTATAAAACTAGAAGAAAAACTTGGACGAGAGCTGACAAAAGAGGAGAGATTCGGAGGAATTTTAAGTTCTTCAAAAGTGGTCGGCCGTCCAATATTTTTCGCACTCTCCCTTGTTGTTGTCTCGTTTTTACCTATCTTTGCACTCTCAGGTCAGGAGGGTCTGCTTTTTACTCCTCTGGCTTTTACAAAAACATTTGCGATGATGGCGGGGGCAATTCTTTCAATCACCCTAGTCCCGATTCTAATGCTCTATTTTGTAAAGGGGGAAATCTTAAGTGAGGACAAAAACCCTCTAAACAGATTTTTCATCTGGCTTTATACTCCTGTTTTAAAATACGGACTGAAACTGAAATATCTTGTACTTGTAGCAGTCGTTCTAGCGCTTGGTTACATGTACCCGCTTTACAGCACTCTGAAATGGGAGTTTATGCCGCCGCTCAATGAGCAGAGTGTTATGTATATGCCTGTTACACCTTATGGAATCAGTGTTGACCAAAGCAAGATGCTCACTCAAAAAACAGATGCAATCATAAAAGCGTTTCCAGAAGTCGACATAGTTTTTGGAAAAGGGGGGCGTGCAACTTCTGCAACCGATCCTGCTCCACTTGGGATGATTGAGACTATCATCACTTTTAAACCGCAAAGTGAGTGGAGAGAGGGGATGACACACGAGAAACTTATGAGTTCACTCGAAGAGGCTCTGCAGGTTCCCGGACTCATCAATTCATGGACTTATCCAATTCGAGGTCGAATTGATATGCTTCTAAGCGGTATAAGAACTCCTCTTGGTATAAAACTTTACGGTAAAGACGACAAAGGTCTGCAAAAGTATGGAAGAGAGATAGAATCTGTTTTAAGAGCTTACAACAAAACACTCTCCGTCTTTGCTGATCAAGCAAGTGCAGGATACTATCTTGACATAGATATCGATGAAGAAAAGCTAGCAAGGTTTAACATCACAAAAAACTATCTTCTTGAATATGTCTCATCTGCTGTAGGTGGAATGAAAATATCTACAATGTACAAAGGGATTGAGAGATACCCCATAGCATTAAGATTTGAAGAGGAGGAGAGAATAGGTATAGAATCTATCAAAAATATTATGATAAAAACTAAACTCGGCTTTATCCCTCTCAGCACTTTTGCAAAAGTAGCCTACCGTGAAAGTGCCTCGGTTATAAAAAGCGAGATGGCTTCACCTGTGACATTTGTTTACATTACTCCAAAAGTGGGAGTCAGTGCCACAGAGTATAAACAAGAGGCTAAAGAGCTTCTAAAAAGTATTGATTTGCCTGCAGGTTATTACATAGAGTGGGCAGGACAAAGTGAATACCTAGATTCTGCAATGGCTAAAATAGTCTGGATTGTCCCTGCTGTTTTACTAGTAATTCTAGTTCTTATATACTTTGCTCTTAAAGAATTGATTCCAACCCTGATAGTATTTTTCACTTTGCCATTTGCACTTTTAGGAGGACTTCTTTATATAGATATCTTAAACTTCAACATGAGTATAGCCGTAGTTGTAGGATTTTTGGCTTTGCTAGGTGTAGCTGCCGAGACGGCAATAGTTATGATAGTCTACCTTCAAGAAGCTGTACACGAAGCAAAAGAAAAATACGCTAAAAATTTTGGTTTAAAAGAGTTAAATGAGGCAATTTATGAGGGAGCGGTTGCAAGGGTAAGACCAAAACTGATGACAGTCTTTGCCATACTAGCAGGACTTTTACCTATCATGTACACACACGGTGTCGGAAGCGAAGTGATGCAAAGAATCGCCGCTCCAATGATAGGAGGAGTTGTAAGTTCAGCGGTTTTAAGCCTGATTATCATTCCTATTCTTTTTGAACTTTACACTAAGTCTCAATTGAAGAAGTAAAAAAATATGAGGTAGCAGTAATAAATTTATTAAATAAGATGTTATATTAAGTCAATAATTATGTCTATCGTATGGTCAAGAAGACAGTTCTACAACTAGAGAATATGCTGGAACAGGTTTAGGACTTTCAATTTCAAGTCAACTTGTAAAACTACTTGGCGGAGAGTAAAAAGTAAAAAGTGAACTTGGAGTAGGAAGTGAATTTTATTTCTCAATACCAGTAAGTTTTGGAACTTTCTTAACAAATACAGACACAGCTATTTAAATAGAATAGAATTTAAACAACTATTGATTACTGATATAAAACTCTGAATAGTTTTAAATAAACAAATTATCCAAACTAACCCAAAAAATCAAATACTTTTCCTTTTTCCGACATAAATAAAACTATATCAATAAAAGGAAAGAACAATATGAACAGTATCACAAAATCCGATTTAATAAACCAAGTAAGCCTATCAATAGGTCAATCCAAATCACAGACCGCAGAAACAATCAATAAAGCCATCTCAATCATCCAAGATGCAGTAGCTAACGGTACAGTCGTTTCACTCCAATCTTTCATATCTTTGACCCCAGTCACTAAAAAGGGTCGGGAATACGAGATAAATGGTTTCAAGATCTTTAAACCAGAACATCAAGGCATAAAACTAAAAGCTATGAAGCCTTTCAAAGACTTAGTTGAAAAAGGAGATGAGGTTTGAGTTCAGGAACACAGTTCATAATGGCACTTAAAAGTCATTACACTAAAAACGATGATTGGAAAAAAATCATTAAGGCTTTACAGAATAATCCGAAGTTGTTAAAGCAATTTTTTGAAGCTATATCTCCTATTTTGGAGAGCAAAAGTTTGAAAGCTGATGATATTAAGAAGCTATTAACAGCAAAATAGTTTAAAGGACAGAGGACGACGGTTCAATAAAAACAACACACTGTATTTTGTGTGTTGTTTGTCCATGCGTTAGCGTTATTGGTAACGTTATTCTGAACCATAGCATAGAGCGTTATACAGGGAAATAGGGCACCATACTTCTTTTACATTCTTTTGAGTATTTTTGAAGAAAAACACGACAAATTAGGGTAGAATTACAGTAATAATTAGCTCAAATAGAGCTAGTGACACAGCGTTGGTTTCTGGACTGACACAGTGTCTTTTTAAGCAGCAGATAATGCTCTAAAAGTGCTCACACAAGGGCTATAAGAGAGTTCAATGCCTCTTAAATGAAAATCGGTGTTTCAGTGGATTTACCCCTCTAAAACCCCTTAAAATAGGGCTTTATAGGGTAATTTGGTGTTTTCGAATCCCTAGCTGTCCCACCACTAACACTTGAAACTACCTATCTACCGACATTTCTTAATTTAGACAATTTTCTCTATCCAACAAATGTCCAACATTTTCAACCACCTAATATTGATTTGAAAAAAGACTTTAACAGAACTAATCTGTTTCTTTAAGCTTTGGGTTGTAAAAACTATTTTCTAGGCAGCTTTCTTACTGCCTATTTTAACTCCGCCGTTGACAACAACAGAAACGAAAAGGAATATTTATATAAAATGTTATGAAAAATACTATATATAGTATAACTTCGATAGAATATTTTATATTTATGAAATAAGAAAGAGAGAGATATGAAAAAGATAATTGTCGGAATATTGCTTTGTATTGTTTATTTAAATGCAGTAAGTTTTAACTGTAAAAAGGCATCAACACAAATTGAAAAAGAAATATGTAGTGATGCTAAACTGGGAAAACTTGATGAAGACTTAGCCCTTCTTTATAAAAGTACTAAAAAGACCTTTACTGAAAGACATGTTGATGCTTTAATAAAAGACCAAATAAGCTGGATGAGAACAAGAAATAAAAAATGTAAAGCAATAAGCAAACAAGCTCTTTCCGCATGCTTAGAAAATCATTATAGCTTTCGTATTAATGAATTGAATAAATATCAAGAAAATTACCCTATAGCAAATACTAATAAAACTTATGACGGTACTTACAAATGGAAAGCAAGTAATAATGAGGCTACATTAGAAGTTAAGTTCTTAGCAAATAATAAATATCTTATCTCTGGTGATGCACTGTATGGTACTAAAAATGAGTTTGGCCCTAATTTAGGGATGATTGACTTTATTACGCAAATTAAAACAAATAGAACTATTTACAGTGATAAAAACTACCGACTTATCATGCAGTTTGGAAAGAATAAAATCGAAGCAAATGAGAACGAAATCGGAGATTTTGGTATGAATGTTTCATTTTCAGGAACATACATAAAAGAAGGCATGTGAACAAAAAAGACAAGGAGCATGTTATAAGAAATCTTTGCCTTAAAAGAGCTTTGATTAGATATGAAATACTATATAAAGATTAGCAGTATAAGACAAACTTTTGACAGTTTGGCAAGTCTCTCTTTTCGCCAAAGAGACAAAGCAAAAAAATAAAAGAATTATACAATTCACTACACCGCCCATGATTAGAACATTTCCAAGATATCGAAGCAGTACAATACCCCTATTTTAGGGAGTGGGAGAGTTGAAACATACTACTAAATCTTGATTTAAGCTTAATAAACTGCAATTTTCTTATGTATTATATAATACTGCCTAATATATTTATATTGCAATAAATCAAGATAGACTTCGATAGACTGTGTTCAACATCTGTCCAACAAAAAAAGGAAAGAAAAGATGCCAGAAACCACTTTATACAAAGGACTTCAAGCATATAGCAATGAGTGGGTGTATCTCCCTAGCTGTCCACCATATAAATTTTCCCTTACTACGCTTTTTCTAATATTTCAACAATCACATCTTTAGTATATATTTCACTCATACCCCAAAATGTTGCCATCTCCGCTGCATTCTCAGCAAGAGACTCAATGGCGTCTTGAGGTATTCCGGCTTCTTTGAGTGTAATAGGTGAGCCTATTTTTGCAAACCAAGACTCCAGGGCTTCAATTCCTGCATCTGCATTATCAAGACCAAATATCTCTTTAGCAAAACGTTCAAACTGAGAAAGGTTTTGATCTTTATACCATTTCATCCATGCAGGGATAACCACAGAAAGTCCTGCACCATGGGCTACATTATAAAGGGCAGACAAGGCATGTTCTATTAAGTGATTTGGAAAACTTCCACCAAGGGTTCCTGCTGGTGTAAGACCATTGAGTGCTTGTGTAGCTACCCATGCAAACTCACCTCTTGCCTTGTAGTTATCAGGATCAGCTATTAAAATTTCTGTTGTTTCCATGATTGATTTGATGATTGACTCAACGATTCTAGAGTTAAAGTTAGGATGGCTTGAAGCTGTGAAATAGACCTCTATACTATGTGCAATGGCATCAACTGCAGAATAAGCTAGATAATCCTTACTTACAGACGCCATTAACTCAGGGTTAATAACTGATAAAACAGGATTTACAAGAACAGAGCTAATAGAGTACTTTTGTTTAGTTTTATCATTCATAATTACTGAATTTCCATTCATCTCACTTGCAGTTGCAGCAAGAGTCATCACTGTGAAAACAGGAAGAGCTTCTTTGATTTGCGCTCTTTGTATGAAAAAATCCCAAACATCCCCATCATACTTTGCACCGGCTGCTATAGCTTTTACAGAATCAGCAACAGAACCTCCTCCTACACCAAGAATTGCTTGAATATTTTTATTTTTTGCTATTTTTATACCATCATGTACTCTACTTAAAAGTGGGTTACTCACAACACCATCAAGCTCTTCATAGCGGAGACCTGCATTTTTAAGTGAAGTGATTGTATCCTCATAAAGACTACTTTTTTTGATACTACCTGTACCATAAACGAGTAATACACTCTCAAATCCAGCTTCTTTTATATATGTTCCAATATTTTTTTCTTTCCCTTTGCCAAACTCTATTTTAGTTGGATTGTAATATGTAAAATCGTTCATAATATTTCCTTAATTGTTTTTAGAGGATTATATCTCTAAAATCTTAATAGAAAAACTATAAGACTAATTAGGTAAAATTTAAGAAAAGATTATAAAAGAGAGTTTTTTCTATGGACATCACTTTACTGATTCAATCTGTGTTAGGACTGCTTGTATTACTTGTTCTTTTGGTTGCATTTATGAATCTTACTCCTAAATCTTCAGTGAAAAAAAAGCCTCAAAAGAAAACAACAAGTTCTCATACAAAAGTAAATACGGATTTAGTGCATTTAAAATCTATCATTAAAAGAAGAAAATCAACAACAAAAGAACTTAAAACAGCACTTGATCTGATTATAAAACATCATGGGACGATTCATAAAAAACTAGGTCAACGTGCACATCCAGACTTTGATATTTACATGGATATTTTATTTACAATATGTCGCCACCCAAATACTACGAAGCATCTTATTTTAGATTTTGATAAAGAGCTTGAGAGACTTAATCCTGAGTACAAACCAGAGATAAATAATGCTATAGCTAAGGGTTTAAACTCACGAGGAGTTTAAGTAAGATCTACCATCTCCGTTGCACGACCTTGGATTGTGTAGATATCTTTTTTCTGAATCTCTTCAAGTGTTTTCAAATCCATAACACCACTTGCTATCAGGGTAATCCCTACACTGTCTGTTATAAGTCTAAGTGCTGAGAGACCTTGTTCTGTTTGTGTTAAAAAGTAGCTGGATTCTGCTTTTATATATACTGGTCTGAGGTCTTGAAGATACTGATAGTTACTGCTTTCACCAATAAACTCATAGATTCCTATCTCAATATTATATTGTTCAAAAAGTCTTTTATATCTCATAAGTTCCATCTCATTTTTACGGGCAAATTTATCAGGCAGTTCTATAATAAGTCTCAAAGGCAGTTTTTTCGCTTGCGCTTTGAAAAGTTTGCTCAGCTCCTCATATGTTTCAATGGCGTCAAGGTACTCATAAGAGAGTCGTAATGAACATGTAAGATCTTTAAGCGCTTTATCTGGTGAGGTAAACATCATATTCATTATATTTTTATATATTTTATTACTTAGTCCTGCTTGGTTTGCTGCTGCCATAAAGTCACCATAGTAGTAGAGCTTATCACTTGCTTGTAAGGTAAGGCTTAAGGCATTGTGTACTACTTGTTTTTGTTTTGTGTCTACTGCAGTCCAAGAGACAAAATTAAAGCTATTGGAGTTAAGTGCACTGTTGATAATCTCTTTCCAAGCATCTTTACCCATAACTTCAGGTGGATTTGCTGATTTATCTACTTCGATAATATGTGTCTTACTAAATTTAGCTTGTGTGAGAACATTATCAGAAAATGAGAGAAGTTGAGATATTGTTTCTCTGTAGTTATATTCATAGATTCCTATGGAGATATATGTTACTGAAGTATTTAGACCTGCTTTAGTTAGTGCCTTTAGGGTTAAATCTTGTATCTTTGTTGCAATTGTAAGTCCATCCTCAGATTCACAATCTGGTGCAAAGATGGCAAATTCAGTTCCATTTAGTCTTGCTACAATGGCGTCAGGGTACGCAGCAGAGTTTGTTGTAAAGATATTTGCCAATTCACGAAATAGATCATCAACTTGTTTATGACCTAAAATCTCATTTGCTTCTTTCATACCACTAAGTGCTAGCATCATATTTACTCCACCTTTTGAGCTTGCATCTATCTTTAAAAACTCTGGTAGTTTGTCTATAAGGTATTTTCTATTTTTAAGTTGAGTAGGGGCATCTATGTACTCAAGGGCTTTTTGACGTTGGAGTTCTGCATTTCCTTTGTCAAACATCGCTTTTACTTTTGAGACCATATTGTTCATCCCTAAAACAACATCTTTAAACTCTTTTGTATAAGGTATCTCATCTTGTATGATAAACTCGTTTCTTATTACAGCTTCAGCCTGACGCTGAACCTCTTTAAGTGGTTTTAATATAGTTGCTAGAAGAAGGTTTAAAATGAGAAGCCCTATAAATATGAGCACACCAAAAGATATAAGAAGGCTGATTAAAATTGTATAGAGTTGTGTATAGGCATGTGCTACATCGCTTTGAACATTTAAAATACCTACCTGACTCCATCCTGCTGAAACATTAGCAGATGCTATGGGTGCTTCAATCTTGACAGCATCTAAAAACCATTGCGGTACATCTGCCTGCTTACTCTCAATTTTTCTCTCATAAAGAAGCTCTTCATCAACATCAACAAGCGAAATTTGCAAGTAGTTTCCACTATCGAAGTTTGCATTAATCATAGTGGACATTATAGATATATCCCCACCTGCAGTTCCTAGTGAGAGGCTTAAAGAGGTTGCCGTGTTTTTTGCATCCTCGTAAAGTCCTTCCTGAATTGCTTCATTGGAGCTTTTGAAGTTGAGTATCATAACAGTTGTTAAAATGATTATAAGAAATATCGAGAGCATAATTGCTACTTGTTTAAAGAGAGTCATATTTTTTTCCTTTTCATGTTGAGTTTGAGTTCATCCCATTTTTTGTGGGTTTTTTGGTTTTTTATTTTTTGTCCAGTCCCTTTTGCCTTAGCTTTGTAAAGAGAATCACCATTAAAGTTATAAATAGGGATAAGGTCTTTACGTTTACTTGCTGGAAAGATTTTTAGATTATAGTTATCGAGTACAAGAGGTTCAGAACGGGGTGTTTCAAAGTATGTTAAAACCATGTGGGCAGCTTTAAACTTTGTAGATTTTACATAGGTAAAAAAAAGTTTTTTAGGATTAACTCCAAGATAAAGTAAAGCAAAATATTTGCTAATCACATAATCTTCACAATCCCCTTTGTCTTTACCAAGAAACTCCCAAGGTGTTGCCCAGTAATCACTCTTTTTGTACACTTTTATATCGGGAACATATCGTACATTGTTAAAATAATTATTTACTGCTTCAAGCTTCTCTTTATCGCTTGCATCTTGAACACTGTCGAGTGTTTTTTGGAGAAAATAAAATCTTTTTTTAGCAAAAATTTTATACTTGGCAGTAATTTTACTCATCAACTCATCATCTACATAAGGCTCTTTTGCATAGAGTGAATTTAAAAATAGTAATGATAAGAGGAGTATTTCTATCAACTTCATGGTAATGATTATAGCTAAGTTTGTCTTTTATTGAAGCCTGAAGTTCCTGTTTTCGCATCTATCACAAACTCTTTAGCATAAGGTTTTAGATAAGCTGGAACTGCTCTTCCCTTGAGTTTCATCATATCTTTTAGCATCGCTGATGCAACATTTTCAGGCTTTAGATTTTTTACCTCAGTAAGATAGGTGAACAATAGTTCACCAAGTCTTTGCAGGGAGATTTTCCAAGTAGAATTTGTTTGGGTAAATATCCATAAACTAAAATTATGAAAGTTTTTATATACACTCTCATTTTCCCAAAGTAAAAGAATACTCGATTTAAAATTTCCACTATTGTAAGTGAGATCCCAAAACCTTGCAAAGCGTTTCATCATCTGTATATCATTAAAACTTAAAAGATTGTTTTTGAGTATGTCATAGGGCGGTTTGTCACTATACACCATTGCAAACTCTTCATCATGGCGTTTGATGTAAGTACCAGAGAGTTTTTTAAGTATCCCTATTTGAATCTCACAGCTACTTAAAGAGACAAGTTTGTCTAAATTCTTACCAAAACTCTCTAAGCTCTCACCCGGAAGACCAACTATAAGGTCAAGGTGTATGTGAGCTTCTGTTTCATTCTCTAAAAAACCAACATTTTCATCTATTTTTTCTAAGTTTAAAATTCTCGATATATTTTTAGCCACATCTTGATTGAGGGTTTGTATACCTATCTCAAGTTGTAATGCTCCGTGAGGAAATTTTTTAATCTTTTCTCGTAGTGAGGCTGGAAAATGATCGGGTATAACTTCAAAGTGAGCGAAATATTGTTCATCTTTTTCTAAGAAGAAGTCTAAGATTCTGTTTGCTGCTCTCATATTGAGGTTAAAAGTTCTATCTACAAACTTAAAGTTTCTAGCTCCTCTATCCCAAAGTGTTTGAAACTCATCTATAATGGCGTCAAGGTTAAAAGCTCTTACTTTTTCATCCATTGATGATAAACAAAACTCACACTCAAAAGGGCAACCACGAGATATTTCAACATATATATATCTGTTTTGTATATCTTCATCAGTGTAGTACTTATAGGGGAGTTGTATCTCTTTAAGATTAGGCAGAGACATAGGGATGATTTGTTCTTTTGGAGGGGTTTTGTTTATTATGTCCTTGCATAAGTGATAAAAGGCACTGTCCCCTTCCCCTTGAATGATAAAATCTGCATCATCATAATTAACACGATAAGGGGTATAGCTAACCTCTGGACCACCTAGTATAATAGTAGTCTTAGGGGATACTTTTTTAATAATATGTATGAGTTCTTGAACCTCTAGGGCATTCCATATATATACACCAATTCCTATAATACTTGGTGAGTGAAGCAGAATATTTTCAGCCACAGTTTGAATGGCGTCATTGATACTAAACTCTAAGATTTGAGTTTGCTCTTGAAGCTCCTGCATATTTGCATACAGATATCTAAGACCGATAGAACTATGCGTGTATCTTGAATTTAAAGTTGTGAGAATTATATTAGTCATGTGGAAGTTTATCATAAACACTCAAGCTTAAAAAGGGGGAAATGAACTTGAGTGTTTAAAAAAATTGTTAGGAGAATATACACTCGCTTATGAAAGGGGGAAAACATAATTGAGATGTATAATTGTAATAAGTGTGAGTTAATGTTTAGTAAATAGTGTTTTAACTCTTTTTTTTCTCATACATAGGTTATAATTCCTAATGATTGCACTTTTGGGAACATTTTACTTCTTTTATTTTGGAATTGTTGGAATATATATTATCTTTATGCCTAAGGTTCTTGCTATGGTGGGATATAGTGGTAGTGAGATAGGGATAATCTTTGCATCAGGCCCATTTGTGCGTTTCTTACTCCCTTTTGCATTTACAAGAGGATTACGTCTTGATGCAAGAAATTTTAATATCTCTTTGATTATTATGCTACTGAGTACTATAGGATTTTATTTCTCTTTAGATGATTTTTACCTGCTTCTTGCAGCAAATATTGGTCTTGGAATTGGGATGAGTTTGATTTTACCTTATGTTGAGGTTATTGCTTTAGAGGTGGTTGGAAAAGAAAAGTATGGTAAAACGAGGCTTTTTGGCTCCATAGGGTTTATTTTAGTAGCTTTAGTTTTAGTGAGGTTTTTAAGTTCTCCTGAGGTTGCACTTGCATATTTACTCAGTTTCACCACTCTTACAGCATTACTTGCATTTTTAGTAGCACGCATTGATGTAAAAACAAAAGAGAAACCTAAAGATATAAAAAATGACATAACACTACTTAAAGATTATAAACTTTGGGTAGGACTTGCTTTGATGCAGGTGAGCTTTGGAGCTTTTTATAATTTTTTTACCATTTATGAAACAGGCTATGGCGTCACACTTGACATGACCATAAACTTGTGGGTTTTTGGTGTTATAGTTGAGATTGTTATGCTTTATTTTCAAGGTAAGCTTTTAAAGTTTAATCTTGTTCTTCTACTTCAAATCACTACATTCTCAGCTGTTATAAGATGGATGTTAGTGTTTTTATTTCCTCAAAATTTAGTTGTACTTTTCTTTGCTCAGTCCTTACACGCTCTCTCTTTTGCACTATTTTATTCTGCTGCAATTAGTTACTTGCATCAAATATATTCAAATAAAGTACTTGCACAACAGTTTTTCTCTGGTATAACTTTTGGTTTAGGTGGTTTAGTAGGGGCTCTTAGT